>Ga0209541_10001019_pt1 | contig 55778 bp, 43 predicted proteins | sample RifCSPlowO2_01_FD_184027 | JGI IMG/M metagenome (GOLD analysis project Ga0209541, IMG submission 184027) | Groundwater microbial communities from Rifle, Colorado - Rifle CSP2_plank lowO2_0.1 (SPAdes) (version 2) | ecosystem: Environmental > Aquatic > Deep subsurface > Groundwater | place... | reverse complement strand
AATGGTCGTTTTGCAGCTCATGTTTTTAAACATGAGCAAGAAAGGATCGTTCAAAGATGACATGTTATACGGCCCTAATTTATGAATTTATTTCTCGCAAATGGTATAACGTCGTAATGAAAAAAAAATGGGCGCTCCTCTTCTTTTGTGTTCTTGTCATCTCAAGCCTTTCCTATATCTGGATTTCTAGAACCCTTCGATCATCACAATCGGAAAAAATCCAGCATGTTAAATGTAAACATGGACCCTATTTTTTTTCTATTTTTATTCATCAATTCACAGCTGCAGATCTGCCCTGTTTATCCATGCAAATGAATGGTCATACCGTATCTGTAATGCTCGACTTAGGATTTAGGGGACAGTTGAGCTTCCCTCCTCGATTTCTCCAACAAGTCGAAAATAAAAAATATCTTCGATCAAAGAAGATGTATGGACTTCGGGGCGGTGAATACGAGGAAAAGCTCTACGAAGTCCCCACAATCAGCGTTGGGCCTATAGTTTTTTCTCATCCTGTAATCCATGAGCACTCTGAAGAGTTTCATAGAGAATCTTCCTTGGTACAAAAAGATCACAAATCTTCTCCCTCAGAACAAGGCAGAATCGGATGGGAACTTTTTGTAAACACCAACTTGTTTTTGGATTTAAACAATTCTAAAGTAGCGTTTTGTGATAGTATTTCTACATTGCAAAAAGAAGGATATTTTTTTGAGGCATTTGCTAAAACACCTCTCTTTCTAGAGCGGGGTTTAGTGGAATTTGAAGTCGAGACCCCGGAAGGGGTCCTACGCTGTATGCTAGATACTGGCGCTACTTGGAATGTTCTCAATACAGATCTTGAAGAAGGAAAGTCGATCGAACAGGTCATATGGGAGCCTGACAATGTTTTGAAGTATTCTTCCTTCAAAATAGATAAGAAAAATTTCGGCCCTGTGGCTTTTCACCGTATTCCTATTAAAATTCCCGTTCATATTGAGGCCATATTGGGGATGGAGTTTTTTCACCATCATCTGGTATTCCTGGATTTTGCTGAAAATGTCGCCTACTTCTCAAAAAATAGACACCAGTTCAAGTAGAAGGATCATTTCCGATATAAATCCCCCACAAGAACCAATCCTACTGCAATCGAAATCACATTCTTAAAAACAAACTGCCCTACAAGGGTCAATCCATAAGGAAAAATCGTAAAACAATCCTCAGGACTGAAAATAAGAGGCAGAAAAGTCCCAGGAAGTTGCAAAAATAGCAAATATAGCCCCACCCGATTCATCCTCCTCACCATCAAGCATAGACCAATCGCCGCTTCCCAAAACCCTAGATAAATAACAAAATGAGGAATCCTTATCCAATAAGTAGAACGGGTCACAAGCTCCTCAACAGGACTGATCCCCACAATCTTCAATACACCATACCATAAATAAATCACGCCCATAGAATAGCGTAGACAACTCACGCCTATTTTTCCAAAAAATCGCGAGAGCCTAACTTCCTGCCGCAAATAGCAGTCCCACACCATATGCCACGCACAATTTGAAACTTGAATTCTAAACGACGCGAAAATTCGCCAAAATCTAGATAGACTTCTTCTTCTTAAACTTGTCGAGAAACTCTAATGCCTTGCCTGTCCCCAGACAGACCGCAAGAAGCGGGTTCTGCGCTACAAATACAGGAAGCCCCGTCTCCTTAATCAAAGCCTTGTCAAGCCCCTTCATCAACGCCCCACCACCAGCAAGCACCATCCCCCTCTCCACAAGATCCGCAGCCAGCTCCGGAGGACACTTCTCCAACGTCAACTTAACACTCTCAATAATCTGCTGAATCGGCTCTTTTAAACAATCCCGAATCTCCACAGAATTAATCCGCTTCGTCATCGGAAGACCCGCTACCTGGTCACGCCCCCGAACTTCCATCTCAAGTTCATTATTGCCCAGTGGATACGCCGAACCAATCGTAATCTTAATCTCTTCCGCTGTACGAGGACCAATCATGAGATTGTAGGTCCTTCTCATATAGTTCATAATACAGTCGTCAAACTCATCCCCAGCAATCCTCAGCGATCGAGACTCCACAATCCCACCAAGAGAAATAATCGCAATCTCCGTCGTCCCACCACCAATGTCAATAATCATATTGCCAGAAGGCTCATGCACCGGAAGATCTACCCCTATCGCCGCCGCCATCGGCTCCTCAATCAGAATCACCTCCTGCGCACCAGCATGAAGCGCAGAATCCTCCACAGCCCGCTTCTCCACCCCAGTAATCCCCGAAGGCACCGCTATAAGAATCCGAGGACGAAAAAAACTCCTCGCCGGCGTCACCCTCTTAATCAACGCCTTCAGCATCCCCTCCGCTATCTCAAAATCCGCGATCACCCCATCCTTCATCGGACGCACAGCATGGATCTTACGAGGCGTCTTCCCAAGCATCGCCTTCGCCTTATGTCCAACAGCCAATACCTCATTCGTCAACGTGTCTACAGCAACAACAGAAGGCTCCGCCAAAACAATCCCCTTCCCCTTCACAAACACCAACGTGTTCGCCGTCCCCAAGTCAATCCCTATATCACTCGAAAAAAGATTCGTCACACGATGGATCTTTCGCGTCAAAAGTTCCCGAATCTGATAGAGCGTCTTTAATGCCTGGTCTGTTGCCTTCGTCATACAATACTACGTCTGTAAAAGTTCCAACACGTCTTCCCACGTAAGTTTCGCAATGGCTTCATCATCGCAGCTCACCACTTTCTTGACCAATCCTTTTTTTCTTCTCTGCATTTCCACAATCTTCTCTTCAATGGTATTCAAAGTAATCAGCTTATAAGAAGAAACCGAATTCTTCTGCCCAATACGATTCACCCGATCCGTTGCCTGACTCTCCACTGCAGGGTTCCACCACATATCATAGTGAATCACTGTATCCGCCCCAACCAAGTTCAGCCCCGTTCCCCCAGCTTTCAATGAAACAAGAAATACAGGAATCTTCAGGTTCGTATTAAACTCCTTCACAATTTCTAGACGGTTCTTCGTACTCCCATCAAGATAGGAAAAGGAAATGCCTCTTTGCTCAAAATCTTCCCTCATAATCTGCAACATCCGAGTATATTGACTAAAAATCACCGTCTTGTGATTCCCCTCCACTAAAGTCTGCAGAAGTTCAAGCAACATGTCATATTTCGCAGAATCCCCCGCCTCCGCCTTCTCCTTAGCAAAAATCGCAGGATGACAGCAAATTTGCTTCAGACGGGTCAACGTCGCAAGCACATGGATCTGTACTTTATCAAATCCATCCCGCTCCACAAGCTTAACCAACTCATCTCTCGCCGACGCCGCATAAGATTTATAAAGCTCCAGCTGCACATCAGAAAGCTGGCAGTGATACACAAGCTCCGAAACGGGCGGAAGATCTTTCAAGACATCCGTCTTCATACGCCGCAAAATAAAGGGAGACACCTTCCTTCGAAGATACTCAATATTCTGAGCCTGCTGTTCGCCAGAGACGCGAATGTAATTTTCCACAAACCGATCGTACGTTGAAAGAAAGCCCGGCATAAGAAAATCCATCAAACTCCACAACTCATCCAAAGAATTCTCAATCGGCGTCCCCGTAAGGATCAATCGATGCGCCGCCTGAATCATCTTCACCGACTTCGCATTCCGTGTCCCCCGATTCTTAATATGCTGCGCCTCATCAAGGATCGCATAAGAAAAAGAATCCTGGCTATAAGTCTCAATATCTTTTTGAAGTAAAGTATAAGAAGTGATAACCACATCATACTCACCCATCTGACTCAAAAGCCTCTTCCTCTGGCTAGGAATACCGTCTACCACAATCGTACTAAGCTCAGCGTTAAATCGATTCAGCTCCTCTTTCCAATTATAAAGTAGCGAAGTAGGACACACAATGAGAGCCTGAGCCTCTTTGTCCATCTTCTTATTTTGCGTAATAGCCGTAATCGCTTGCACAGTTTTGCCAAGCCCCATGTCATCCGCCAAAATCCCATTGAGATACATCCGTCGAAGTCTCTCTAACCAATGCACCCCTTCCTCCTGATAAGGACGAAGAGAAGCCATAATCTCCTTCGGAATCGGCGTCGGCTCAATTTTGGTATTGCCCAGCATCTGTTCTCGAACCTCCAGCAGCCCCTGCGACATCGTAAACTCCACAGGCAATCCATGAAATGCCTTCGAGTCAACCGTTACAAGATTCCATAAAGGCTTATCTTCCTTATAGTCATCCAGCTTCCTAATCCCTAACTCGTCAAAAAGCTGCACAAGCTTCGAAATACGCGTAAGTTCCAAAACCAAAATCTTCGAAAATCGAGCACCAGACTCTTTCGTTTTCTTCGCATCCAATTCCAGATAAGAGCGCTTCGCCGCAAGACACTCCCAAAGAAGCTCAAGTTTCACGCCACGCAACGCCCCGTGAACCTTAAGATCTATCGAATAATAACCAGGCATCGTACTCACATCGAGCTTCAACTGAAAGGAAGTCTCATCATAAATAAACTGATCCAACAAATTCTGCGGACACTCAAACTGAATACGGTGTTGATTACGCGGAATCGTTCCCGTCATAAACTCAACAATTTTCTTCTCAGTCTTCGCAACATAAAAACCCGTCTGCTGATTAAACACAAAATCTTGAAAAAGCTCTTCTATGATTTTACGCTCTTCTACAAGATTCCGAGCCAAAACACCCTGATCCGCCACAAACGTTGTAATATGATCATAAGTCAGCTTGGCCGCAGTCGAAGGAATTTCCTGCCCATCATAAGAGAAAAAAAGCTCCGCATCCAACTCCCCATCCAAGTAACTCAAGTGGCATCGCGCTTCCAATTTCCCCGCAAATGGCAGCGTCACAAAACGCTCAATAACCTCCCCATTAGAAACCTCGGCAAAACGCCTTAATTCAGGCAAAGCATTCTCCACAAAAGTCCCAAAAAGAGGCTCAGGGACGGTCATCTCCCGAATCGTATGCAAATTCAAAAGATGGGTTCGCTTAATATGCGGAGGAAAACGATAATAAATGTCTTGATGAATCATCCCAGGCTGTGCGCACTCAAAAAGAACCACATCCTCAATATTTAAAATCGCCTCCCCCACAATTAACTTGGGACTAAAAAGAATCTTTGCAGCCGGAGGCTCAATGTAATCCAGCTGAAACCGCAGAGTCGCAGGAAGAGGGGCATACCGAAGCGGTGTCTCTAGATTCCCCAAATAAAGGCACGGTAACACAGGAAATTCATCCTCCAAATCCTTAAAACCCCTCGGTCCCATTTGAGCCCCGCCAATCTCATACGTCCTCGCAAGCAAAAGCCCAAAAACTTCTGGATCCAACTGCGCAATCCGACTGGCTCGGTCGTTTTGCACCTGCTCCTGCACGCGAGCATGATCCATCACAAGCTGAAGAAGCGTCGCCCCAGCTTCATCAAAACTCTTTAAAGAGAAAAAAAGTCTCTTCCCCCCAACAAATAACGGCTCTTCATACCGGACCGCATCCAAAAATCCTTTGAGCCCAGAAATTTGTAGAGGCTTCGAACGAAAGGGCAACCGGAGCGCAAGCTGAAATTCAATTTTCCTCTTTTTTTCCCCCTGCAAAGACTGCGGATTAAAAATCACTGCAAGCTCAGCTTCTGCTAAACAGCTCTCCTCCAAAGGCAAGAAGAAAGGAGAGTGCGATAGCACATCGGAAGAGGATACATACTCTTGAAGAACCTGCTTTTGATACCGTACATCGTTTTTAACAACCTCATTCTCCTCAGCCTCCTTAACTCTTTCAATGATTTCCTCTCTTTCATGTTCCTCAAGAGCCTCGTCCTCCTCTATACCGGCTTCTTTAGAATACTCAATCAGAAGACTATCAATTTTTTCCTCCAAAAAATAGGTAAGCGCCGCCAAATGCTGACAGTCATAACGACTCGGACAGTCACAGTTCGTGTGAATCGCAGTCGACTCAAACCGATCCACCTCAATTTCACTTTCATAAGTGCTCTCATAATTGCTGAGAACCTTACTGCTAAAGCGAATGGTTTCATTATCTAGCTTAATGATTTTAGCATTCAAGATCTTGTGCTTCTCAAAAATACTCCGCCCCTCCTTTAGGGTATTCGAGGAGAAGTCCTGTCTTAACTTGCGAAAATTCAGCATAATTTCTCAAAGAGTTGGTCTGCATCTTTACATTTACAAAATTTCCCAAACAATCGCAACCAAAAAAAAATTTCGAAGAGAACAAAACCGATCCGCTCCATATGGATCCCAATAAACCGCTTGCTCAAAAAAATCGGAGTACCTTAAACTAGACACCTTTGCGGGCGTAGCTCAGTGGTAGAGCATCACGTTGCCAACGTGAGGGTCGTGAGTTCGAACCTCATCGCCCGCTACGACCTTTGCTTGAGAATTGGAGTTTACGGGTGTCAACTGTTCTTAAAGAATTTACTAATGAAGACGTACAAGTGCAGATCGAAGAAAAAGCTGCCTGCCGCATCGAAATGCACGTCAGTGTCTCAACAAACATGTTAAAAGAAGCCAGAAAAAAGGCCGCCAAAATCGTCGCCAAGGAAATTACATTGCCCGGCTTCCGAAGAGGCAAAGCCCCTGAGGAAATGGTGCTAAAAAAATACCCTGCTCAAGTTGAAAAGCAACTCCATAAAACACTGGCCGATCTCGCCTACGAGGCTGCCCAAAAACTCGCCAACCTCCCTCTTTTGAACAATAACGCCCAGATCCACTTCGATCTCAAAAACATGAGAGCCGACGGTGCATCCCTCCTCTTTTCGTTTGAAGTAGAACCCAAACTCCCAACAATCGATTGCAGCGCTTTTCAAGAGACGCCCATCAAACGTCCTGAGGTCAGCGACAGGGAAATTGAGGAAGCTATCCGCCAGATGCGCTTTTTTTATGCAAAGTGGACTTCTGTCACCGACCGTCCCATCCAGGATGGCGACTACATCATGATCAACCTCGATACAATAGACAATGGGACACCCACCCCCGTATTTAACCAAATCCGCTTCGAAGTTTCAAAAAGCCGGATGGCCCATTGGATGAACAAGCTCGTTGAAGGCGCGAAAGCCGGGGACGTTTTGGAAGGGGTCAGCGAGCCCGATGAGGACGCTACAGAGGAAGACAAAAAAGAGTTTTCCCCGAAAAATGTGCGTATTACACTCATCAAAGTGGAACTAGCTGAGCTACCCAATATAGACGACGATTTCGCCCAAAAAGTAGGCGCCCCCAATGTAGAAACGATGCGTACTTCCCTCTCCAATCATTTAAATTTCCAGGCTGAAGAAAAAGTTGTCAATGAAAAAAGAGAACAAGTCAATGCCTTTCTTCTAGAAAAATATCCTGTAGATCTCCCAAGGTCTTTGATCGAAACGGAAAAAAAACACCGCATAAGCCAGCTCGCTAGAGATCCTCAGTTTCAAAAGGAATGGGAATCCCTATCCCAGGAGGAAAGAAAGTCTCTCGATAACAAAGTCGAAAAAGAAGCCACCGATGCTGTTCGCCTCTTTTACCTCTCAAGACAACTCGTTCAAGACAAAAACATTCTTGTCTCTCACCAAGAAGTGCAACATGAAGCTGTCGCCATGATTCAAGCCAATGGCCACAGGAACGTGGATATAGACAAGCTCTCCAAGGAAATCTATGCTCTGGCCTTCTCAAAAGTCCTTTTGCTTAAAGCACAAGACCATATTTTGAAAAAAGCTTGAAAAGCTAGCTAGAGAAAAACTATAAGATAAGTAGATGAATCTACTAATTGAGGAAGCAACATGTCTTTAACTCCTTATGTGATCGAAGATACAGGGCGCGGCGAGCGTTCCATGGATATCTTCTCCCGACTTTTAAAAGACCGCATTATTTTTATCGGCACTGAAATTTCTGACCAGGTCGCAAACGTCGTCGTAGCTCAACTTCTTTTTTTAAAAATGGAAGATCCGAAAAAGGATGTAAATCTGTACATTAACTCCCCAGGAGGACAGATTACAGCGGGACTTGCGATCCTCGACACCATGCTCTTTTTAGGCTGCGACATAAACACCTATTGCATTGGCCAAGCTGTCTCAATGGCAGCGCTGCTTCTAGCTGCAGGAACAAAAGGAAAACGTTTTGCTCTGCCCCACAGTAGAGTCATGCTTCACCAGCCCTACGGAGGGGTCATGGGCACCTCCGAAGATATCGCCCTACAGGCTAAGGAAATTCTCGAGCTGAAAAAAATCACCTCCTCTTTGATGTCTCGATTTACCGGACAATCTATAGAAAGAATCCTCGAAGACTCTGAAAGAGACTTTTATATGGATCCACAAGCTGCACAAAGGTATGGCATTGTCGATCACATTGCTGAACCCTCTCACCTAAACAGTGTCTCAGAAAAAAAATCTGAACTTCCAGCGAGCGTATGAATAAAAAAACTTCCAATGAAATGGCCAGCTGCTCTTTTTGCGGCCGAACTGAAGATATCGTAGAAAAATTAATTTCCGGCCCCAGCGCTTACATTTGTGATAAGTGCGTCGGCCTTTGCGTTGATATCGTGCAGAAAAAGCCAGTAAGCTACGAGATGAAACTCCTCAAGCCCAAAGAAATCAAATCGCATCTCGACGAATACATTATCGGCCAAGAGTCTGCGAAAAAAACCATTGCAGTCGCAGTGTACAATCACTATAAACGAATCCGCTCACTCGGAAAACAATCGGAGATCGAATACAGCAAATCTAATGTCATGTTAATCGGACCGACAGGCTCCGGGAAAACTCTCATGGCCCGAACCCTTGCAATGATTTTGGATGTCCCCTTTGCCATATCAGATGCCACCACCCTTACAGAAGCTGGCTATGTAGGAGAGGATGTGGAAAACATCATCTTGCGTCTTCTCCAGGCTGCTGATTATGACGTAGCTAAGGCTGAACATGGCATCATCTATGTCGATGAAATTGACAAAATCCGCAAAACAACCTCCAATGTCTCCATTACCCGAGATGTGTCGGGAGAAGGCGTACAGCAAGCTCTTTTGAAGATTGTTGAAGGAACAGTAGCCAATGTCCCTCCCAAAGGTGGCCGCAAGCACCCCAACCAAGAGTACATCAAGGTCAATACCCAAAACATCCTGTTTATCGTGGGAGGAGCGTTTGTTCATCTCGAAAAAATGATTGCTAAAAGGCTAGGAAAAAGCACGATAGGCTTCGATGCAGCCACAAAAAAAGCAATCGATACCAATGAGACCAATTATCTTCTTTCCAAAGTAGAACCAGAAGACCTCATCTCCTTTGGGATGATCCCCGAATTTGTGGGCCGATTTAACAGCATCGCCAATTGCAACGAATTAACCGTAGAAGATTTAATAGACATCTTAGTCAAACCCAGAAATGCCATCATTAAACAGTATGAGCGTCTCTTTGCCGAGGAAAAGGTAAAACTAACTTTCTCCCAAGGAGCCTACGAAGCGATTGCTCGAAAAGCAAAAGATTCTGGGACAGGCGCAAGAGCTCTTCGAGTGATCACTGAAAACCTCCTCCGCGATCTAATGTTTGAGGTACCTTCCGACCCAGGAATTCGAGAAATCATCATAGACAAAGACGCGATTCAGAACCTCAAACCGCCCACAATCATTAGAGATCGATCCGCTTAGGTTCCGTTTCAGAAATTTTCTCCCACTTTTTTTCTTCCTTGTAAATTTTGCTTCAGAAGTAGAATAATAGGGCCGAAGGCGCAGTTCCATGTTGCAACAACACTTAGAGAAACTTTGCAAGGAGCTTGAGATCAAGACGCCCAAACTCAGTGAGAAAAATCTGTTTCTGTTTGCCGTTGCAAATGAAACGGTGGAACTCAAAGATCTCGACCCAGGTGTGGCTTTGCACGCGAGAATTTACGAACTTCCTAAAAAAAAAAAAGAAGAACTGTTTATTCATTTGATGAGAGCGAATTTACTTGGACAAGGAACGGGAAACGCGCGAATCGGACTTGATAAGGATGAGAAGTTCTTGACTCTCTCCTTAGGGTTGCCTTATGAAATGAACTATCAGACATTTAAAGAATCAGTCGAGGACTTCATCAATTATCTCCTGTTTTGGAGGGATGAAGTGGTAAAGTTTCAGAATGAAGAAAGTGTGTATTAACGCCTAAAGGTCATGCATGCCAGCACATCTCTATGCTGAAGAAGGCCCGCAACGCGGATCCAGTTTTAATCTTGAAGGAGCTGAAGAATGGGTTATTGGCCGTGATCCTGATACATGCGACTTTGTCATTGAAGATAGCACTGTATCTAGAAAGCATGCACGCCTCAACATCACCCCTGATGGCGTCTACATCAAAAACTTAAGTAAAGTCAATCCCTCCCGTGTCAATGATGAAGAGCCTGAAAAAGCAGTTCTTCTCAAAGAAGGGGACCGCATTCAGATCGGAAACACCACCCTGGTCTTTTCCAACAAAGAGACCAGCAAAAAAGCGACCAAAGAAGATGTAAAGGGTGTCTATGACGATATATTTGGCGATCTAGATGCACCTTTAGAAGAGCCTTCGGCACCGAAACCCGATGAAGAACGTGAAACGGCTCAGCAAACCCCTATCCTCCAGCCCGAGAAGCTAGAGATCCCCCCAGCCCCGTCTAAACCAGAGATGACGGCCTATGACACGATTTTCGAAGATTCTGGCTTAGAAGAAGAACTTCCCTTCAATCTCATCTCTGAAGCCCCCTTGCTCCTGAAAGTTATTGCAGGTCCCAATGCCGGTGCAGAAATCGGGATAGAGAAAGGCCGAACCTATACGATGGGAAAAGATCCCAATTCTTGCGATATCGTCTTTCAAGACTTAAGCGTCTCTAGAAATCATGCCCTTCTCCAAGTCCACAAAGACGGCTCGATTGACATTGAAGATTTAGGTTCAAAAAATGGCGTGGCTATCAATGGCGAAGTGATCACAGAGAAGAAAGTGATCACAACCCAAGATCTCATCGCACTCGGTACGACGGTCTTTATGGTCATCGATCGTGAAGCCCCTCAAGAGACCATCTACTCTCCCATGATCCCCCCTTATGAGTCAAAACCGCCTGTTGAAGAAAAAAAAGAGGTAAAACCAGAAAAAAGAGATTGGAAAAAAGACCCAATCCCCGTGAAATATTTGATCCTCATAGGGTCGGCTGCGGCCATCTTTTTGGTTATTTTCCTCAGCTTTTTTTCCCTTTTCAAATCAAGCCAGCTAGAAATCGTTCACAAAGAGCCTATTTCAGCCATCCAAGATGCGTTGGAAAAATTTCCCGATGTACAATTTTCCTACAACCCAGGCAGCGGCAAACTCTTTCTTGTGGGCCATGTCCTCACGCCGGTTGAATACAAAGAAATGCAATACCGCTTAAGCCAAATTGATTTTCTCACAAACATCGAAGACACTGTGGTGATCGACGAGGGGGTTTGGCGCATGATGAATGACGTGATCAGTAACAACCCCGACTGGAGAGGCGTCAGCATTCACTCACCAAAAGCCGGAAAATTCGTAGTGTCAGGCTATATCAAAACCACCAATGAATCGATGCAACTTTATGAATACCTCACAGTTAACTTCCCCTACTTAGACCGCTTGGAAAATAATGTCGTGATTGAAGAAAACCTGAATGCACAACTCCAAGCTCTCATTAAGCAAGAAAACTTGGGAGCCATCACCTTTCAGCTATCCAATGGCACCGTTGCCCTGTCGGGACAGTACCCACAAACGATGAAAGAACAAATGAATCACCTGATCAAAGAAATCAACAAGATCAAGGGCGTTACATCTTTAAAAAACTTCGCAACAGCGCTACACCCAGACCGAGTAGGGATCGATATCTCCAAAGATTTTGAGGTAAGCGGTAGCTCGACATTTGACGGACGAGGTTTTAGCGTCGTGTTGAACGGCAAAATTTACACATTAGGAGATGTAGTCGAAGGAATGACAATTACATCCATTGAAACAAACACAATTCTTCTTGAAAAAGATGGATTAAGATATAAAATCGACTATACCCGCTAGACAAGGAAGGAGATCAGCTATGTATGGATTAGAAAAAAAACGTGGAGAAAAGTTCATCTTTGATCTGGAAAAAGAGATCAAAGAACAACCCAGTCGCGGCAAAAAAATTTTAGATAAGGTGGAAGAACGAGTGCAGGAAATTAAGAAAATGTTGCGCGAAGGCGCCAACGAGAAGGATTTTGATGACCTTGGGATTCTTTTACATGGATACGCCGCTTTACAAAAAGTCATTCGAAAAGTGAAATAGGAGCAAACTAATGAGCACACTACCGGGGATCACCCTCTCCTTCCACACCTTGATATCAGCTTATAAAAGACTGCAAGACGAACTTGTCAAACAAGTCAGAGCTCTTGCATCGAAAATAAGCCAGGCGAACCCAGGATCTTTTATCTTGCTCCAATTTGAAATGGCGCAAGTAACGCAGATGGGTGAATCGATCTCTAACTTGATCTCTCAGGTCAACTCGGTGATCAGTAATGCGATTCGAAATCAAAAAACGCAGTAAGGATAAGTTATGGCAACCAAAAAATACAAAGAAGACTTTATACTCCTCGCAGAGGCTGGCTTCATAGCCGTCAACCAGGCAGACGAAGACGCAGCCCTCAAGCTTTTCAGAGCTGCAGAGCTTTTAAACCCCAAAAATCCCTTGCCTAAACTCGGTTTTGGGTACCTCCATTTGCACAAATTAGAGTTGAAAGAAGCGATCAAGCACTTTGATCACGTGCTCGAGACAGACCCCAAAAATGAAATGGCCAAAACATTTATGGGGCTTTGTCTCAGTATGATGCCAAACTCGGTCACCAAAGGGGAAAAGATACTCGAACAAACCGTCAAATCCAAAGATCCTATGATCAAGGAGCTTTCCCATTCCGCCATCGATTTTGTCGACAAGTTCATTAAGAAAACCCCAGGACCTGCGAGCAAGAGCTAGTCATGACTGTACCTCCCGACCAAAGTCCAGATCGAATATCTGCTGGTAAGCCGCCTCAAGAGCCGCTTCAACAGGCAATTCCATCTGGAAAGCCTCAGGCGAATTTTGATTCCTACATGGAAGGCTCGAAGACTCAGCCAAATGTTCCTCAGGGAATCGGTGCTCCTACACCTATGGAAGTTGCCCGCGGCCCGGCCATTTCCTCTTCTGGCATCTCCTTTGATTCGGTCCTAGCACAAGGTCGCCAAGCGCAAGATACGCTTGGTACCGTCGAGGAACAGCTCAAAGACAAAAACTTAAAGCTCAAACGCTCTCAGAGCCACTTAGTACGTCAAAAGCTAGGGGACGCAAATAGCTACATCAGGGCAGCTGGCTCTAAACTCGGAGTCCAGATGCCCCAAGGGAAAATGCCCCCAGGACTTTCAGGAGTAGCGCGTTTCATTGCCATGATCAATGAGGGACAAGACCAACTGGTCCAAGTACAAGCGCAACTAAAGAAAATGGCCGCATCAGGCGCAAATGTCAATCCTGGGGACATGATGTCTGTACAAGTAAAAATGGGACTTGCAGCACAGGAGATCGAATACACTTCGCAACTCCTCGGGAAAGTGATTCAATCGGTGACTCAACTCTTGAACACGCAGTTATAATAGAACCCTGAATGATGCAAGAGGTCTAATGGATTTACCCCCTTCTTTTGACAAACTCCTAAACCACCTCGAAGATGTCGAGCTGACCACCGTGCACGGCCGCATTACGGAAGTGATCGGGATGCTGATCCGCGCGGTCGTCCCTCAAGTAAAAATGGGCGAAGTTTGCCTGATAAAAAGGGAAGGAGAACCGCTTGCCACCGAAGTCGTTGGGTTCACCAAAGACGAAGTGATTCTTTCCCCTCTTGGCGACATGAAAGGGATTGGTCCTTCATCTGAAGTCATCCCCTTGCGTATGCCGATGCATATCAAGGTGGGTCCAAAACTATTAGGACGCGTTTTGAACGGTCTTGGCCAACCGATCGATGAGGACAGTAAAGGCCCCCTAGACACTGAAGATACATTCGCGGTCATTAATCCACCGCCAGACCCGCTACAAAGAAGTCTCATTGATAAACCCCTCTCTGTTGGAGTCCGATGCATCGATGGCATCTTAACTGTGGGAAAAGGACAAAGAGTCGGGATTTTCTCTGCAGCAGGCGTGGGAAAGTCCACTCTTCTTGGCATGATCGCTCGTAATGCAGTAGCTGACGTCAACGTCATCTCACTCATCGGAGAGCGAGGAAGGGAACTCAGAGAGTTTTTAATCAACGATCTCGGAGAAGAGGGCATGAAGCGATCCGTTGTCATCGTCTCCACATCCGATCAAGCCGCGCAAATGCGGCTTAATGCCGCCTACGTAGGAACTGCAATCGCCGAGTATTTCCGCGAACAGGGAAAGTCGGTCATTTTAATGATGGACTCTGTCACACGCTTTGCAAGAGCCCTGCGAGAAATCGGCCTTGCTGCAGGGGAGCCGCCTGCAAGAGCTGGATATACCCCTTCAGTATTTGCCATCCTGCCACGTCTCTTAGAGCGCTCAGGAAACTCTAATAAAGGTTCGATTACCGCCTTTTACACAGTCCTTGTTGCCGGCGACGATCTCAATGAACCCGTGGCAGATGAAGTACGATCCATCTTAGACGGGCACATTATCCTTTCCACGGAACTGGCGCGCCAATACCACTACCCGGCCATTGACGTGCTCGCATCGATTAGCCGAGTTCTAACCCAAATCACAGATAGGCCGCACCAAGAACTCATCGGTAAAATTCGAGAAGTGTTAGCCAACTATAAGAAAAACGAACTACTCATCCGAATCGGCGAGTATAAGCCAGGCTCTGACAAAAATGCAGACTTTTCCCTCAAATACATAGATAAAGTCAACCGCTTCTTAAGACAACAGGTGGGAGAAAAATGCAGTTTTGAAGAGACCCTACGACAGCTCAAAGGGCTGTTCACTTAAGAGACCGTAAAAAAGGGCCGTTTAGAAAAACGGCCTGTTTGTTGGGATCAATGTTCCTTTTAACTTTAGTTGTTAAGAAGAGATGCCCAGTTAAGAGCTGCTTGCTGCGACTTCTGCTGCCCATTCTGAGGAGATACGAGTTCCACAGAAGGAGGCAAAGAGTAAAAACTCTCCTTAGCTGCATCCGCAATACGTTTACGTACAGCGGTGTCATAAATCGCTTGCAGGCTCTCTTGCTGAGGTTCCGCTTTATTTCTATAATACAGATCTGATAGGAAAAGAGTCACTAAACCGACTGCCGCAATTATGGCGAATGCGAGATGTACTGCTCCTAATGTAAAAATTGTAGTCGCAACGGCAGCAATAATACCTGCGATTACATAAATTTTGTATGTTCTGAGTTCTAAGTTATCGGTTGTTTTGGTTACGTTATCTACATCGCGAACTGCATTAAGCATCGCGCTGACCTGATTCTGATTCCAATCCCTCAACTCTGGGTTAAAGTACGCGTTGGCTGGTTGTAACTTAGGGTTGGGTAGTGTTGCATTACTCATTGGATAACTCGTAATGGTCGGATAAGACATATGGATTCTCCATTATTTATTAATTGTTATTAAAAAGTACGACATAATTATAATAAAAATCAGATTTATCAGATACTAAAATAAATAATTGATTGTTAATGAGTTGTAATTAAAAATTTAATTCTATATCAATAATAATATATTAAAAATTATAATATTAATAGATCCAGCTACATGCCCATTTGCCAGCAATCACTTAGATCAGGTATCTTGGTGTTTAATGAATCAGCCCTTGACCTACCCCCTTGAGCAATTAATGATTATTAAAAAAAATCGTTTTGACCAGGCGGTGAAAACCCTTCAGCAAAAAAAGGAAATTCTTGAAAAAGAGTATGAAAAACTTTACGACATAACTCAGGAAAGGGACGAGGTAAAAACACACAAGCAGGCAAAACTTAGCCAGCTAAGAGACACTCTGGATGAAGGGACCACTACGGACAAAATCCAGCAGATGAAGGCCTATTTAAAAATTGTAGATGACAAACTTCTGGACAAAGAAAAGAAGGTCAAAGCCCAGCAAACCAAAGTGGATCTTGCTCAAAAACAAGTGGACCTCGCAACGGATGAGCTCTTCCAAAGAAAGAAGGATTTAGAAAAGCTAGAAATCCACAAAGGGGAGTGGGAAAAAGAGGTACGTTATTGGAGCGCACAGAAAGAGGCTGTAGAACAAGAAGAGCTTGGCTCCGCGGCCCACGTAGTTCGCAAAAAAGAATCAGAAGCTAGGAAAAAAAAGAACCATGAGTAGCACAGAACCCCCTTCAAGAGTGCCGCCAAGAGAAAGTGGCCATGAGTCAAAAGCGGCTAGAGAACAGCTATCTAGTAAAGGAAAAGTGGAAAAAGTGCGCGAGGTTGATCCAGATGAGGAGACTCGCAAAAAGCGCTTTTTGAAATTTTATAAAGAGGACGATGCCGATACGGAAGAGTCCTCTTCTAAAACCCGCCCAACACCCTTCGAGCTCTACACGCAGACAGAAAAAAAGGGGGGAAACCTACAGTCCAGTTTGGGAGACGTAGAGGATGGGATCATTCCTGGGCCCCAAAATGCGCCGCCCCCCAATCTAAATCAAAATGGGTTTCAAGAAGACGATGAAGAGAGTTACAATGCCTCACAAGCTCTTCCTCAGTCTGAAGGCTTTTGGGAAAATGTCAATCTTCCCGATGAACCTCTACCGAAAGATAGAGCGCTTCAAGAAACCGACACATCCGATCCAAGGAATTTTAAAGCCGGATCTTCTAAAAATAAGGCGCAAGCTAGTGATTTAGATGCGTCCAAGAAAAAAGAGAACGCCGCCTTCGGTGGATCTATGATTGGTCCTAAGAAAAAGGACCAAGAAGAATCCTTGATGGATCTTTTTTCTTTGGAAGAGGAGAAGAAAAAACGCCATGAAACAGTCGTCCGGGCCAAAACAAAGCACAGTCAAGACGCTCGTATAAAGCAAAAGATAGAACAAGAAAAGTCTTCCCGAGAAGAAAATTTTAAAGAAACGCCCCGCGTAGTACAAAGATCCAAAGAGCTGGAAAAAGAGCATTTGCAGGCGGGTAAGCAGCGCGATGAAAAAGGAAGAAAAGAGAGACAAGAAGGGGAAGACACCCCAATGATCACGCCTATTTTGCCTGAAAGTACACAGCAAGACAAAGAAGGCTTTTCTCAAAAAGAGCCCAAAGTTATCGAAATTGAATCCCTGGCCTCGCCACCTCTCCCCGCTCAAGTGGAATCTCTGGCCCAAGCCGCCACAGTTCAGGGAGCAAACTACCTCCACCCAACGACCGTCTCTCTTTTTTTTCAGATGGTAGGAACTTTGTATGTCCTCCAAAACTCCGGAATCAGCCGTACGGAAATTGTGCTCAATAATCCATCGTATTCCAACTCAAAATTTTTCGGTTCAACGATTACTATTGAAAAATATTCCACAGCTCCCGATTCTTTTAATATCCGCCTGACAGGCTCGAATCAGGCCGTTGTAGCTTTTAAAGAAAACATTCCGAGCTTGATGACTGCATTTGAAAATAGTAATCTGCCATTCCGGGTCAACCGAATTGATGTAGGATACTCCGCAGATAAACCCGTATTCCGTCGCCGTGATCGAGAGGCCAAAGATGGGGATGCTAGCGGAGGTGGTTTAGGAGAAAAGAGGAAATAGTCTATATGAACGCGCCGCTTCATTGGGTTAGACGAATCGCACCAGAGATAGCTGAGCTAAACCAAATTCCTCTTTTTGGCAAGACCCCCCCATTCGACTGGGAGCACTTTTCCTCTCTACTATCTTCACGACTGGGAGTCCAACAACTTCTCATCCGCCCCAAGGCGCAAGGATTTAAAAAAAGCAAACATCTTGCTGAAGGCCTTGGAGAAGATCTGATCTCCATCGGGGTAGAGATCACGCCCATCGGAGACATTCTGTGGATCATGTCAGAGACAGACATGGGCAAGCTCGCCAATGGAATGGTCAACTCATCGAGTAAAGCGGGACCACTTCCTTCAGAGCTTCTTCAAGAGGGGTTTTATCGTTACATCCTGCTCGAAGCCCTTGCAACCCTCGGAACCCTGCCCCCTTTTACAGGGTTGACCTTATGTACACTAGAAGAGCCAAAAGAAATCGAAGAGGGTTTCTATGTCGATATCGAAATTTCTATCGATCAGAAAAAATGCTGGGGAAGGCTCCTCCTCCCAATGGATTTTCGGAGCTTGTGGATCCGCCATTTTGCCGACTCCTCCATAGAATACGTGTCCAAAGAAGTCGCAAAAAGTACTTTCCTTTCTCTCGGGATAAAAACAGGTTCTCTCTCGGTTAAAAAAAGCGAATGGGAACCACTCCATTTGGGCGATTTTGTCCCGCTCGACAAAAACAGCTACGACGCACATAAGGGCACAGGAATTTGCATGCTCATGCTGCGCGACATCCCCCTGTTCCATGCAAAAATAAAAAATAACCGAGTAGAACTCATCGATTACGCATTTTATTACGAGGATACCATGGAAGAAACACGCCCTAAAAAATCTGCTGAAACACCCAAACCCTTACAGGACGAGCCCCGAAAGTTTCCCTCTCAGGAAATGGAACCTGTGTCTATTAAAGAGCTTCCCCTCGATATTACCGTGGAAATCGGGCGCATTCGGATTACTTTAGATCAACTAATGCAGCTAACACCTGGCAACCAGCTAGAGCTTCCCATCCATCCCGATCAAGGGGTCAATCTCACCGTTGGAGGGAACAAAATAGGAAGAGCTGAGCTCGTCTATTTGGGAGAGCAGCTGGGGATCCGTATTTTAGAAATTTGATCTTCCGGCAACATGGTTGAGTTCAATAAACAGACAACACAACCCGACTTAGCGAAAGGTTCTTTGCGTATTCCTCTACCCAAAATAATCGGGCCATATAAAATCGAAAGCCAGCTTTCCAAAGGAGGGATGAGCCTCCTCTATTTAGCCATCCATCCAGAAACCCAAAAGCCTCTCGTCATCAAAGTTCTGCTTCCAAAGTTTGTACAAAATCAAGAGCTTGCTAATCGTTTTTTAAAAGAAGCTCATATCATTGAAACAACGAACCATCCAAACATTGTCAAATTGTATGGACAAGGTAAGTGGGAAAGAGGCCTTTACATCGCGATGGAATTCATCCAAGGCATCTCTCTTCGCCAGTTCATCCAAAAGAAATCCCTTTCGCTCAAGCGAGCCCTCGAAATCATCCAGCAAGTCGCTTACGCCCTCTGCCATCTCCATACACATGGCATCATCCACCGTGATCTGAAACCAGAAAACATCCTGATTACTGAATCTGGAGAAATTAAACTCATCGACTTTGGGATAGCCCAACAACACGCGCCGCTTGACAAAGAGAGGCTCACAAAAGAAAAAAAACTCATGGGAACCCCGATCTACATGAGTCCTGAACAAAAACAAAACCCGAGTAGTGTAACGTTTTCTACTGATATCTATTCCCTAGGGATACTCTCGTATGAACTCATTTTAGGTCGCTTGAGCCACGGTGTAATTCACCTAAATCTCCTTTCAAAACCCATTCGAGCCATCTTAGGAAAGGCCCTCGAGCCAGACCCTACCAAGCGCTATCAAGATATCGTTGACTTCCTTACCGATCTTTCTGAATACATCGCGAAAATGGATGAACATAAAGAAGAACAGCCTGAAGAAGCATCAGAAGACATGCTCAATCTCATTGACGAAACAAAAAAACTACTCATCGATACAAAAGCTCCCAAGTGGCCTCAGCTAGAAATAGCAGTGGCCATACACCAGGGCTCCACTGTATCAGGACTTTACTTGGAGTTTTTTCATCTCTCAAAAAACCGCTACTGCATAGCCTTAGCAAAATCGATGAACTCTGGCATTCCCTCTCTTCTCCATACATCGATCCTAAGAGGCATGGTGCGTATTGCCCTGCAAAAAGAAGAACATCCCTTGCAAATCCTCAACCACCTCAATCTAGCGATCCATAGCGACCGAATGGGGCAACGCTTTTCTCTCACTCTCCTTTTTCTCATCCCAGAAAAGGATCAATTGATTTTTCTTTCTTGCCAATCTTCCCATCTTTACCTATTGCCCGAAGGAAGCCAAACAGCACGTCTTTTAACGACCCCAAACCCCCTATTAGGAGCAGAAGAAAACCCGGCCCTTTTAGAAACAGCCTATAACTGGAACATTAAAGACCGCCTTTTCCTTCTTTCCGATGAGTTTCTCTTACCAAATAGAGACGACAGTTGGCTCTTTGACCACCTCATGCTCTCCTTGCAACCCCAAATAGAAAAAATCTTACAAATACAACACGACAAACAAAAGCCGCCGCCGCAAGGCGCTTCTTTCGCCCTTACAGTTCAAAGAGTCTTTTAACTCACCTTACGCACACAGGGGGCCTTATGGGCTGTTTGAAAGCTGAGCTTTGTATATTGCTGGATTTTTATCTGGAATCGGGTAAACTTCTTATTCCGGGTAGTAGTGCAGCGTCGGCTCTTCTCGGAGATGTTGCATTAATATGTGGGGTATTTTACGATTCAACCAGAGGCTAGCTACTCTTAAGATGTTCGCAATGCGCGTGTTTCTGTTTTCACTTCTTTTCGCAGGCCTTCTCTTCGCTGAGGAACTTCCCTCTGAAGAATGGGACGGCACAACCGCTGAAAATCCTCCTCCAGAGTTGTGGGTGGATGCCCAAGTCGTCGCTCTAAACTTACTCCCTAAAAAATCGATAGAAGATGATGGTTACACGATCAACTACAACACCGTTTCGATCATTGAATATATTCGCTTTGCAAGCAAGATTTGCAGAGTCAATTTTATCTATGAAGAATCAGATCTTGATTTCACCGTAACCATTGTTTCTGACGAACCTGTCACTCCTGCCAATGTGATGGCAACACTAATTCAAGTTTTGCGTATTCACGGCCTGCTGCTGCTCGAACAAGACAATAACCTCGTCATTCACAAATCGGCGAACGTCAGTCAAATCGCTAAACTTGTGACCAAAGCGGAAGATGAACAAAATGCTCCGATCGTCACGAGAATCTTTCGCGTTCGCAACGCAAAGCCAAGTTCGATTGCCGCCATCATCCAGCCGATGATCTCTTCTTCTGCTATTCTCGAAACATCGCCAGAAACCAGTCAGCTCATCCTCACAGACATCACTGCCAATGTCGATAAGATTGCTATGTTGATCGAGAATTTAGATTCTCCCCATTCTTTTTTGGAAATACAGAGTTTTAACGTTATCAATAATGCGCCAGACTTTCTGATCGATCTAGCCTCTCAAATCATGAATCCCATTGCCGCTGGTAATCCGTTCATCTTGGTTCCGCAACCCTTGGCGAATGAAATCTACGTTGTGTCAACTCCCGAGCTTGTCCAAAAGGCGCTTGTGGTTCTCGCCAGTCTCGACACCTCTCCTAAAATGGCGCCCAAACCCAAGACAGAAGTAGAGGGCGTTTACGTCTACAAGGTCCTCCATAGACCCGGAGAGGAAATCCTCAAGGGCCTTATGCACATCGGGGAAAATTTACAAGAATCTGCTATGGCCGATCCTGAACTGATTCACACGATTGAAAGCGCTAAGTGGATTCGGGAAACAAACTCCATTATGCTCATCGGAACGCAGAGCTCAGTGGAAAAAACAAAAGAATTTCTCGCGTCGCTCGACGTATCTGAAGGTGCTGGTGAGGACTACTCGAGCAAAACCTCCTTTTTTATCTACAAGCCCCAATATAAAAGCGCCGATGACGTGCGACAAGCACTTCTCGAGATGGCAGATAATTTACAAGGAAGAGCAGATAAAGGACTGCTAGAGGTCATTGAAAACTCAAAAGTGAATCCATTGACGCAGACTCTTTCTTTTTCTGGAAATGAGCAATATTTCCCAAGAATCAAGCAGCTCTTGTCTACGGTTGATATGGATACTGGGAAAAAGGGCCTCTCTACCCAAAACACCCAATTTCTCATCTATAAGCCGAGCTATCAATCGGGGGAAGAACTCTTTGATGCCCTGAAAGACGTGCAAAATGAACTGGAAGCGGAAAAGCTATCAGACCCCGCTCTTTTAAGGGCCCTTTCTTCTATGAAGTGGGTGAAATCCACCAACTCGCTGCTTTTTACAGGCGATCCCCAATCTTTAGAAAAAATCCAGTCGCTCATTGCAGCAGTCGATGTGCAAGGCTCGAAGCAAGAACGCACTTTTATTCAATACCAACCTAAGTATGCCGACGCGGAAAAAACCGAGAGCTATGTGAACCAGATCGCGAAAAATCTCGCGAAAAAAGGGGGCTCCAAATCGCTCATTGAGACACTGCGCTCCTACAAGTGGATCCCAGAGTCAAAATCCTTCATGTTTTATGGGGCTAGGCCTGATTTAACAGAAGTCCAAGCTCTTTTAGCCGCCTTTGATACTCCTGACGTAGAAGCAAAAGCCAAGTCTGGCTACTACATCTATAAAGTCCAATATACTTCCGGTGAACTCATCGAAGATGATCTCGATAATCTCGGGAAAAATTTAAAATCCTCCGGTATTAAAAATCCCAATCTTCTCGAAGTCATTCAAAATATCCGATACGTGAAGCAAACCAACTCGCTACTTTTAAGTGGAGATCCAAAAGCCATTGAGGAAGTCAAAGCTTTGATCGCGCAGTATGACTATCCAAGAACGCCCACTTCTTCCCCGGCCAGCAGCAATTTTTTCATGTATAAGCCCATCAATTTGCCTGCAGGCCAAATCCAAAAGTCCTTGGTTGAGGTAGGAGAGAACCTCAAGGATGCGGGCCTTGCGGACCCCAACCTCCTCAAAGCACTGGATACTGCCAAATACGTTAGCTCGACCAATACCCTGATTTTTACAGGAACGCCTGATACGTTAGATAAAATCAAAGGACTCATTAAAGATGTCGATCTGGCCCCTGCCATGCATGCGCCTATCCAACATGTGGGGAAGACTTCTTTTCTACTCTACAAACTGAAACATGCCGATGGTTCTCAAATCGTAAGTTCGATTAAAAACATGACTCGTGAGCTCATGCGCTCAGGGAACGCCGACAAAAACTTCCTCTCCGCCCTCAAATCGGTTCGGTATGTTAAAGAGACTAATTCGCTCTTTTTCGCCGGCGACGAGGCCTCTTTAGAAAAAGTGCAAGGACTTGTGGAGCAATTTGACGTTACCTCTTTGGCCCCAAGACCTACTGAAAAAAAAGTCTTGTTGCCCACCTCTGGCACCTTTTTTATTTATAAACCGCAATCGCTGAAAGGGCCTGAACTCGAGTCCATCTTAGAAGGCTTTGTAGAACATTTAAAAAGCAGCGGTCTTAATGATCCCGACCTTTTCCAAGCCCTTGACTCGATGCGTTTTGACAACACGACCAATACACTTGTCTTCACAGGAAACCAAACGGCACTAGACCGCGTGAAAGACCTTTTAAAAGAATTCGACGTTCCCTCAAATATTGCGCAAGACACGATCGCCCCTGACACCCAATCGATCCAAGCCATCGACAACACGAGCTTTCTAGTCTATAAGCTGCAGTTTCACAAAGGCGATGAGATCCAAAACGCACTCCGCCAGATCGCAAGAGATTTGATTGCGACCAATGCAGAAGTCAATAAAGGGCTGTTAAACTCGATCAATTCCATCCAATGGCTGGAAGTGACAAACTCGCTCTTGTGCTCAGGAGATCAAGATACGCTAACTCGCCTGCGAGAACTGATTAAAAACCTGGATATCCCCTTAAAACAGGTCTTTATCGAGATGCTAGTCATCCAAACAAATTTAAATAACGCCCTCCAATTTGGTCTTGAATGGGGCGCTAAATACAAATACCGCGACAAATTTGGAACGGCATCCTACAACTCAGACCGGATCACTCAAGGAGGAAGCCCAAGCAGCTTTCTCCAAACGCTTCAAAGCTTAAACCCTGGCGCCACCCCTCCCCAGGTGCCCAATCCGAACAATCTTCCCATCTCATCAGGCTTCGATTTGGGTATTATCGGCGAAGTCATCCGACACAACGGACAAACTTTCTTGACTCTGGGCTCCCTTCTCTCTACGCTGCAGACAGATGATGAAACCTCGGTCATTATGACGCCTAAAATCCTTACCCAAGATGGCCGTACGTCGACCATCTTCGTCGGCGACAACATACCGTTTATCGGCTCGTTTGTGCAAAATGCGGGAGCCTCCACGATTAATACAGCCAACATGGAATATCGCGATATTGGGCTGAACCTCACCATCACACCTGTGTTAGGAAACTCCGATATTGTGACACTAGATATCAATCTCGAGCGCTCCTCTGCTGCAACAGACGCCACAGGAGCTACGATTGATTTTGCCACGCAGACTGCGCAAGGCATTACCACAAGTAAAACAACGATGCAAACCACGGTGCACGTGCCCGATAACAATTTCCTCATTTTAAGCGGTATGGTGAACAACTCCAACGTAAAATCGAAGACAGGTATCCCCTGCCTTGGAGGCCTGCCCCTCGTCGGTGCCGCCTTTTCAAGAAACAATAATACAGTCAATAACACAAATATCGTTATCTTTATTAGACCCCATATCATCAACTCTGTCCATGATATGCGGGGCATTACAACGCAAGAGGAAGACTATTTCCGCGACCAACAAGGCTCTCCATTCCTCGAACAAGTTTTTGATGAGGGTATGGAACTCATTAAGACGATCGATGATGAATAAGAAACTTTCCACGTACCTGGGTATCTTAACTCTTTTCACAAGCTGTTATCGCGTGCCAGATCAGATTGATCCACAAGTCTCCTATGCGCTTCAAGATGCGCATTTTCAAAACCTGTCCAGTGGATTTCCCCCTCTTTCTTCTGAAGAAAAAGAGTCTCCTTGGGGGATAGAGTATAGCATCGCAAGAGCATTTGCTGAAGAACTCGACCTATATCGCGCTGTTTCTACGTTTAAAAGAGCGGCTATTCTTCTGGACTTAAGTATAGAAAGCAAAATAGAGCGTGGTATAGAAGTAGAGTATGACATTCTGCTTTGCTATTTTCTCGCCAAAAAATATGACTCAGTCATCGAATCTTTTGAAAAAAGCGACCTTGCGCACGTCGATCAATCCTTCCCTGCTTATCAAGACCTCCTGTTAGTCCTTCATGAAGCCTACCGAGAAATGGACAACCCTGAAAAACAGGAAAAAACCATCGAATTGATTGAAAAATCCTTTCCTGTAACCAGTGAAGAGCTCAAAATTTCGACAGCTATTCGGCAAGGGAATCTTGCGATGATCGATCAGATTGCAGGAGGATTTCAGCAAAATTCTTATTTAGATAACCTTCTTGACTGTTATGCTGCGAATAAAAAATCTGTCGCGGGTGCCCAAGCGCTCAATGCTCTCATCCCTGGGGCTGGCTACTTGTATATCGGTCAGAAGAAGTCAGCCCTAACAGCCTTTTTACTCAATGGCCTTTTTATTACAGCTGCCGTGCAATTTTTCCTTCACGACCACATCGCCGCGGGGATTATTACAACAGGCTTTGAAACAGGATGGTATTTTGGAGGAATTTATGGGGCTGGGGAAGAGGCAAAATTTTACAATGAGAAACTCTATGAAAGAGCTGCCTCTATTGTCTTAAACGAACACCAACTGTTTCCGGCACTCATGCTGAACCATGCTTTTTAATTTCCTTTTTTTAGCCAGTTTACTCGCCTATCCCGGCTATTTTGAACCCTGGGGCACAGACGCAAGCTTACAAAAACCGCCTCGCCTAGAAGAAAAAAAGGAAATCTCGCTTGCAGAAAAAATCGCCGATCTCTGCATTCAATTTCACCAGGAAGTGATCTCCCCGGTTGATGGTCCTAGGAGCCACTATCGTCCTAGCTCGTCCCAATACATGCAGCAGGCTATCCACAATTATGGATTTTTAAGAGGTTTTATTATGGGTTGCGATAGACTGTTACGGGAAAATGATGAGGAGTGGATCTACCCAACCGTTCTTTTTGAAGGACGGACCCTTAAGTACGACCCTGCATGCATGCACAAAAGCAAACGTTTCAAACAATAAATTTTACTTCCTTCTAAATAATCAACTTGCGAGAAATAAATTCATAAATTAGGGCTGGGTAACGTGACAGATTTGAATGGTCGTTTTGCAGCTCATGTTTTTAAACATGAGCAAGAAAGGATCGTTCAAAGATGACATGTTATACGGCCCTAATTTATGAATTTATTTCTCGCAAATGGTATTAGCCCTGGTGTCGACCACCATATGTCTCTTACGATTTTTTACTTGCGGCGCTGGATATTGACCCATAGCTCCTCTTTCGCTACTTGATCTTTCAACAACTGTCCGTTGGCTTGCTGCTTTTCCCCGTAGCTATTTAACACAGCGAGCAAGTAACTCATGATATCGACAAACATTAAATGGTCTTTTGCAAACTGATAAGCGTTAGCCGCGATGGTTTGGCATTCTTCATCAGAAGCTTTGGCCCAGTCAAGTTGTTCAATCAAATCGCTTAAGTCTTTGGCAACAGGAATATAATGCTTATAGGGCTGAAGCGGCCGATAGAACCACTGCACTTCCTCTGAATCGGGCTTGAGGGTGACAGATTGAGAAAAAAGCCGCCCCTGAAATGCGGGCCAAGCACACATCACCCCATCAAGCAAAGGGAGATACCGATACCCCAAAAGATCGATCCAATTACATCGTTGTCCCGTCAATCCTTCTTGTTCCAGTTCTTCCTGCTGGTTTGTCGGTGCAACTATCCGAGCATCCAAATACTCGGGGTATTTCAAAGAGATCCGACAGAGCTCTCGCCTTAATTCTTTGGTAAATCCTCCGCGCCAAAAGGCTTTTTGTTCCTTTTGGCCCCAAGGGATGCGATGTTTTTTAATCATCCTGAGCTCTCCGAGCCACCAAGGACCGATCGAGCGCTCATCGGGAATTAAAATACCATTGTAGGATGTTCTTATTTTGCCAGACACCAGGAGCGGCGCTGGCAGCTCTTCAGGCACCACAGACTCTAAGGGATAGGCATCAAGATAAGAAACTAAAAAGTCCATGTCTGGTAGGCGTCTGATGTGTGTCAACGTTCGGATCGCTTTTTCAGTATGCGTATCTTCTTGGGGGAGCTCCCCATTTTCTGGAACATAGCAATACAGTTGGTTCTCTACTAACCGATAGCGGCGAATCCAAGGATAATAGCCACGAAGCTTAAAAGAACAAAGATCCACAGCCTCGAGAGAAACGCTGGCACTCAAGGCGAGGTCTTCGCGAATTTGCTCAAACATCCATGGAGCCAAAGGCTTTTTGAGCTGAGGGTCTTGTTTTAAATGCCGAAGAGCTGTCTCTTGTTTGAGATATCGTGTTTTGGGCACATGTACCTGATGCCAATAGACCCACAAAAGCGTCACAAGACACACGAGCTCTACAATAAACAACTTTTTCATATCCGATCCTCTAAAAGCTCCTGGGCACGTAAACAGGCTTTCCACGTAGAAAACTGCGGATTGGTCTCGTCTGTGAAATAGAGATTGTCCAAGCCGATGGTTCGTACTAAACCAGCCCGATAAAACACATGCCAGACCTCTTCGGTCAGTCCACTGATAATCAGATGTCTTCCAGAAGAATGTAAAGAGTCATAGAGCCCTAAAATAGCAAGGCACATCGAGGCATCCATGTGATAAATATTATTCAAGCGAAGAACGATCGCTGAGGTCTTCCGGTCTTCAGCAATCGTCTCTAAAGCACTTTGAAACACGTCCGCAGAAGCGAAATACAACTCTCCAGAAATTCCAATGATCCGGACCTTGCGGTGTACATCTGCTTTTGAACTCACGATAGTCAGCCTTCCTTTGGTATTAAAAGCATATTCCACTAAGTGCGGCATGGCCGATTTTTTTAAGTAAGAGGCTATCGAGATCACAATACCAATAAAAAAAGCAATATCGAGGCTAAAGATCAAACAAGAAAAAAACGTAATCAAAAAGACCGCTGCATCTTCTTTTGTCGCATGAAAACAAAGCCGAATCTCTGACCAGTTCATGAGTGTGGGGACAGTGGCCATGAGTAAAGCGGCAAGAGCTGCAAGGGGGACTAGTTTGACGAGCGGCCAACAGAAAAACACAATGACAGCTGTGAAAAGACCGCTTAAAATCGCTGCAATGCGAGTTTTAGCATTCATGCGAAAGTTTAAAGAGGTTCGAGTCGCACTTCCTGAAGCAGGTAGCGTACCGTAGACGAAAGAAAGTAGAACATTACTGACGCCGAGGCCAAAAATATCTTGATTGATTTGAGCTTTTTGCCCCGATTTGGTGGCAAATGTTCTTGAGATGGAAAAAACCTCTAAAATAGCCAATAAAGAAATCGCTACTGCCGCAGGAAATACTTTATTAAGAAGTGTTAAGTCAAGGAGAGGGAAGGTCAAGCTTGGGTAAGGCTTTTCTACAATATCAACATCCCCGAGCCTCGCAATAGGATGGTCTTTCAGCCAAAAATTGGCGCCATAAGCAATCAAGGCCGCAACCGTCAGCATAATAAGCGCCGCAGGTCTATTCTTCCATCGATGCCGAATCACGAGTAGAAGAGCCACGCTGAACGCTCCTAAGCCAAGAGTGGGAAGACTCAAAGTGAACAATTGGGTAAAGAAAATCCAAATTTTTAAAAGCGTGAAAGCGGCCCCTTCTTGCGTCCCGCTTACTCCCGTAAAATAGAAAACCTGAGTGGCAACAATAGCAATCGTAATCCCCGCAAAATACCCGAGCACAACGGGGCGGCTGACAAATTGCAGCAATTTGCTAACGTGAAATAAGGCCGCAAGAACCTGAATGATCCCCATGAGTACGACAATTTGCGTTAGGATATGGAGAATGATCGCTTCTAGCTCTTTGCCTGTCGCCGTTTCATAATAGGAGTTCACTATTTCTGCAATCGAAGTTTGAATTAAAATAGCAGTGCCTGTACTAGGGCCCGAAATCAAATGCCGTGAAGAGCCGAAACCAGCTGCAAAAATCGCTCCAAAAATAGCAGAATAAAGACCTGCTGTGGGAGGAAGCCCTGCCAAAAGAGAATAAGCAATCGACTGCGGGATCGTCATGAGAGCGACCGCAAGCGCTGCGAGTGCATCCGACTTTAAGTGAAAAAAGCTATACCCTTTAAATTCCTCTATAAATGGAGCTAAAGAAATCGATTTTGCGCCAGGAAGCTTCATACCTTTCAGTGTAGAGCGAAATCTGAAAAATGCCAAATTCAAACTCAAGGTGAGTTCAAAGTAGCGCTTGAGAAATAGGCTCTTTGCTTCGGCACTCTAGGGTCAGTGGAGTGCCAAGAAAACCATAAGCCTTTCTAAAATGGTTGATCAGATACTTTTTATAGCTTTCCGTCATCAGATTCGGTCGATTGATAAAAAGGACAAATTTTGGCGGGTTCGTCTCTACCTGAGTCATGTAATAGATGCGAAGCCTTTTCCCTGTAATAAGAGGAGGATGGTACTTTTGTAGACAGTTCATGACAAATTTATTGAGCTCCCCTGTAGAAATCCGGGCATTTCTCTCCTGGTATACCTTTTGGATCAAGGGGAAAATTTCCTGCACATTTCTCCCCTCTAAAGCCGCAATAAAAAGGGTTGGGCAATGATTTAAAAAGGAAACCTGTTCCCGAACCTCCCTTGCGGCATGTTCCATTCGAAAGTTTTTGACAAGATCCCACTTATTAAAAATAAGGATGCAACTTTTCCCTTGCGCCTCTAGCTCGCTTGCAATCCGCTTTTCTTGTGTCGTAAAACCATCTGTGGAGTCTAAAACAAGCAGACACAAGTCCGCTTGCCGAATTGCCTCTTGGGTTCGAATAAAGGCAAATTTATCGACCGCCTCTTTTTCCGACTTCTTCCTCCGAATCCCAGCCGTATCAATGAAAATGAAGGGAACCCCCTCCCATTCCACAAGTGCGTCAATGGAGTCACGAGTCGTCCCCGGAATGGGGCTCACAATAGATCGTTCCGCCCCCAAAAGATGATTGAGCAAAGTGGACTTACCCACATTAGCCCGTCCTACAATCGCAACCCGAATTCCTGATGGAGCTTCCCGCTCCTCTTCTGCATCGGGCAAAAAGCTCACCACCTTCTCTAAGGCTTCTGCCACCTGAAACCCCTGCGTCGCCGACACCCCGAAAATATCTGGTATGGCCAAAGAGTGAAATTCATGAACGCGTAGCTCTTTATCCCTCTGATCAATCTTGTTGACTACAAGAACTATCCGCTTTCTTGCCTGTAAAAGCAGCTGGGCGATTTCCTTGTCTAAAGGATGAAGACCCACACTCCCATCAACCACAAGCACCACAACATCCGCTTCCTCAATGGCTATCTTCGCCTGTCGCCGGATCTCTTCATGGAATGGTGCCGAAAAAGAGGAGTCTATTCCACCCGTATCAATAAAAATACACTCGCGTCCAAAAACTTCCGCTCTTTCATACAAACGATCCCGCGTAATCCCCTCCTGTTCATGTACAATGGAGGAGCGCTTTTGACAAATTCGATTAAAAAGAGCCGACTTCCCCACATTGGGACGGCCTACAATAGCAATTTTTGAAAGCGCCATACGGCGAACAGTATATTGCAGTCGACCTCTATATGCAAGTTAGATTTTTTAATTGAGATATGATCTTAATTACAATAGAAACAAACAGCGTCAGTTGATATAATTATAAATATGCAAAAATCAGAAAAAGTAAATAATGCTACATTTTTACCAAAAGAACTCTTGGTTTTTAAAGAAAAATTCGAAAAAGAGTGGGTAATAAAATCTCTACTTACTTTAGCTGCATTAATTGCAGGTGTTTGTGCTATAATTTTGCTAGGTAGTAGTTTTTTTTCTTACAGTATAACAATTGTTTTAGTGTCGAGTTTAGCCATCTATCAATATTTTTATCACTACCGACATTCACAAGATACGTTTGACAGGGCAGCCCAGGCGATCACAAAAAATTTAGAGGCATAGCAAAGCTAGATTGGCTTCAAACCCGTATCAGGTTTGTCCTCCTGCCTGACAGAAAGACTCATGGAAGGAGGATTCTTCCGTAAGAGGGGGTGGAGCATAAACCAAGCAAACATAAGGTCCCGCGCTCTCCCTGCTGGCTCATTCCTGATCGTAATCCGCTGTCTGTCCATGGGACAGGTGGAATTGTGGGTCAACCACAACCGCAAACAAACATCGTGGTATTGGTGGCCACACTCCAACCAAGGTACAACAGTTTCCGGCCTTATCTCCTCTAAACAAATGGCGCAAGTTACGGGTGTAACCATATTTTCCCCTCCCAGATATTTAATCGCCTATAAGATGCACGATCTTCGAAAAGACCGCAATCTGCAAAATTATAGTCCCTAACGCGTGCATGGATCGGAGCCAACGACTGATTCTTTGACAGTGTCAATGCAACACCGCACGGCATCTACAGGCGTTCCAGGCTTGACCCCATGCCCCAAATTCAAAATAAACCCAGAGTCCCCCCGCATCGAAAAGAGTAGGCGCTGCACCTCTTTGCGAATTTCTTGCAACGGCTGAAAAAGAAGTTCCGGGTTGAGATTGCCTTGCACCGCCATGGGAACTCGACTTCTTAACTCATGCAAAGGCTTCTCCCAGCCGAAGCTAATTGCCTTTGGGGCCATTCCAACAAGAGTATCGATGTACTTGTACGCCTCTCGCATAAACAGAATGACAGGGACACTGGAAGCCGCAACAATAGGCTGTAAGTACTTTTCGGCATAGGCTTTGAAAGCCTCTTCAGAAAGCTCATTGGCCCATGAGTCGAAAATTTGAATCGCATCGACGCCCGCTTCGATTTGCATGGCGACATATTGAAGGGTCGTTTGAAGCAGAGGTTCTAGCAGTTCTGCGGCTCCCCCCATATAGCTTGCCACCGTGTAAGGCCCCCCGCAAAAACCGATCAGCGGAACTTTCAATCGCGGCTTAATCAGTCGAATAGCCTGTTGAATCGGCTGTAAAGATTCCATCCCTTGGATCACTCCCCCCTTTTCCAAAATGGGGCCCTCTGAGAAGTGAAGGGAGTACCCTAAAGGAAGCGCGGTCACGGTAATATCGGAGAAAAGGATCGCAGCATCTACGCCCAGTTCTTGCACGGGAAGAAGGGTAATTTCAGCCGCTAACTCTGGAGTAAAAAAGAGCTCCCTTAGAGGGTACTTTTCTCGATAGCGTTGATAAGAGGGAAGATACCTTCCCGCTTGGCGCATCAGCCAAACAGGGGGGCGGGAGCGATTTTGACTATGAAGAGCTGCGAGGAGCATTTAAAAGCCGCTCTACAATTGCATCCGGTGTGAAACCAAACTCTTGGGCAAGATCTGCCGCAGGAGCTGAGTGGCCAAATCCCTCGATGCAGATATTAATCCCGTGGCGCCCAGTATATTTTTGCCATCCAAAGTCGGTTCCCGCTTCAATCGATACGCGCACGCCAAGATCCCCTTCCACTACAGAATCCTTATAGCCCTTCTCCTGGCTTTCAAAAATTTCCCAACAAGGCATCGAGACAACGCGCACCTGTTTACCTAATGTTTCTAAGGCTTTCGCCGCTTCCATGGCCAGGGCAACTTCTGAACCAGTGGCAAAAAGAGTATAATCGGGGCGATGCGCTTCTTTTTTGATAATGTAAGCTCCTCTTCCTACCCCATCCTTGTAGGGGACAAGGGTCTCTGGGAGATCGGGAAGGTTTTGTCTGGAAAGAATGAGAGCGGTCGGCCCATTATATTGCAGTGCTGCCAGCCAAGCCATACGCACCTCATGAGAATCACAAGGGCGGATCACATGCAAGTGAGGCATCGCTCGTAAAGCAGCATAGTGCTCCACTGGCTGATGAGTCGGGCCGTCTTCCCCCAAGAAAATAGAATCATGCGTGAACTGATAGATCACGTGATAGGGAGAAAGGCAAGCCAAACGAATCGCATTCCGCATGTAGTCGCTAAAGGTTAAAAACGTTCCGCAAAACGGCTGGATCATATCGGTTAAAAAGAGCCCTGCATTCATGGCTGCCATGGCAAACTCGCGGACGCCATATTTGAGATTGCGCCCATTGAAATCGCCCGTCGTCACAATCGGCTGATCTTTGATCATCGTCGAATCAGAGCCTGAAAGGTCAGCCGACCCCCCATAAAGCTGGGGTAGTTTTTCCGCAAGCACTTGGATGCAAGCTCCTGAAGAAGCCCGGGAAGCCAGGGGGCTTTTCATTTTGATGTTTTTGAGCGTCTCTTCCAAATCTTCCGGGATGTGTCTTTCATGCATTTTCTTGAATTCTATAGCAAGATCAGGGTACGCATGCGAATAACGGCGAAAGAGCGCATGCCACTCAGCTTCCAGCTCCGCTTGCTTAGGCAGCTTTTGTTCGAAAAAAGTGCGGACAGCTTGCGGAACATAAAATTCTTCTTTAGGAAGGCCTAACGCCTCTTTCGTCAAAGCCAGTTCTTCAGAACCCAAGGGAGAACCATGCGCCGTATGCAATCCCGCTTTATTGGGAGATCCCTTGCCAATAATCGTATTCATCATCACAAGCGCTGGCCGCTCTTGCTTCTCCCGAAGAGAAGAAAAAATCTGCTCCATCCGATCCAAATCATATCCGTCCAGGTCAAACACATCCCAGCCATATGCTTTATAGCGCAATTTTGTATCCTCAGACATGCATTCATTGAGAGGACCATCTAAACAAACGTGGTTTGCATCGTAGATTAGAACCATGTTATTGATCGCAAGATGGCCGGCAAACGAGGAAGCTTCTGCTGAAATTCCCTCCATCATACACCCATCCCCTGCGAGACAGTACACCTTATTATTGAAAATCGGATATTTGTCCCGGTTAAACTTTTCAGCCAAAATTTTCATCCCGAGCGCCATTCCCACCGCATTCGCCACTCCCTGACCCAGAGGACCTGTAGTAGCTTCTATGCCTTCCGTAAGACCATATTCCGGATGCCCAGGGGTCATAGAATGGAGCTGCCGAAATTGTTTGATATCTTCCATGGACAACGGAAACCCTGCAAGGTGCAAGCAAGCATAGAGCCACATAGAACCATGACCTGCAGAGAGAACAAGACGGTCTCGGTTGAGCCACTTTGGATGTTTCGGGTTATGCCTCAAAAGACAGCCATAAAGATAGGCTCCAAACTCCGCACACCCCATGGGTAACCCTGGATGCCCAGAATTCGCCTTTTGGACCGCTTCTATCGAAAGCTGCCGAATGGTGTTTGCAATCTTGTTCAATTCCTTCTTCAAATCATCATTCATGCGCGATCCTTCCGAGTGTTGAAAAATCCATTTTCATCAAGATAGGGAAAACGTTCAAGGGATTTTACGAGGATTGACTTTTCCCTGAGAAGCCTCTAAAATTAATCTGAAATTTTAAAGGTCTTCCCAATGTTCTCCCAAGACTTACGACGCGCGTTTTTAAAATATTTTAAAACACAAGGGCATAGAATCGTTCCTTCCTCCCCTGTCATTCCCCATGACGATCCAACGATTTTATTCACTAATGCTGGCATGAACCAGTTCAAAGATGTGTTCTTAGGGAATTCAAAAAGAGACTACACAAAAGCGGCAACGACACAAAAATGCGTCCGAGTGGGAGGAAAGCATAATGACCTCGACAATGTGGGACACACCTCGCGACACTTGACCTTCTTTGAGATGCTAGGGAACTTTTCCTTCGGCGACTATTTTAAAAAAGAAGCCATTGGATATGCATGGGATGTTACGCTGCACGTCTTCGGCTTTGACCCTAAAAAGATTTGGGTCTCTGTTTTTAAAGAAGACGAAGAGGCCTTTCAACTTTGGGAAAAGCACCTCCCCGCAGAAAGAATCGTTCGCTTCGGCGAGGCTGAAAATTTTTGGTCCATGGGAGACACAGGGCCTTGCGGACCTTGTTCAGAGCTTCTTTATGATCGGGGCGAAGCGTACGGGCCAGCTAAAAATCCTCATGAAGACCCCTCAGGAGAACGATACTTAGAATTTTGGAACCTCGTCTTTATGCAGTACGACCGCTCCATTTCTGGGAAAATGGAGCCCCTGCCCAAACAGTCTATTGACACTGGAGCAGGACTCGAGCGAGTAGCTTCGATCCGCATGCATGTCGAAAATGTCTTTCACACAGACATTTTACGAGAGCTCATTGCCCAGGTGGAGCAAATTTCTGGGAAAGTCTACGAGGGAGAAGCCCCTTTTCACGTCATCGCAGACCACATCCGTTCTCTCTCCTTTGCAATGGCCGACGGAGTCCAACCAAGCAATACCGATCGCGGCTATGTGCTGCGAAAAATTTTGCGAAGAGCGGTGCGCTATGGCCGTATGCTCGGTATGCAAAAGCCGTTTTTAGCTGACGTATTCCCTCGGCTGGAGTCTCTAATGGGAGAGGATTTTCCTGAACTGATGCATGCAAAGGATCGTATTTGCGAAATTTTGACCCTAGAGGAAGAGGCTTTTCTTCGCACGTTGACTCGAGGTGGTCAGCTTCTTTCCCAAGTCATCGAGCGATCCCAACAAGACAAAAAGATTAGCGGTGATGATGCGTTCCGCCTGAAAGACACGTATGGCCTGCCCATTGAAGAGGTGCTTCTCATTGCAAAAGATGAACACCTCAAAGTCGATATGACTCGCTTTCAAAAACTCGAAGAAGAGGCCCGGGAAAAATCGAAACAGGCCCACAAAAAAGAGGCGCAAGAGTTCGATCAAAACTTTTTTAACGACTTTACAAGAACCCATCACCCTTGCAAATTTGTGGGGTACCGAGACACAGCATGCTCGGCCAGAGTCATCGGCCTTGTCGTAGATGGATCGTTTACTGACACGGTACAAGAGGGCCAAGAAGCCATTATCCTTCTCGATCAGACGCCTTTTTATGCTGAAATGGGAGGCCAAGTAGGTGATACAGGAAGGATCGGCCATTTTCAAGTGACCGATTGTCAATCGCCGTTCCCTGGAGTCATTGCCCATTTTGGATCGATGGAATCTGGCATTCTTCGAAAAAATGATTCTGTTCAGGCAAACATTGACGTGACTAGAAGAAAGAGTATCCAAAATAACCACTCGGCAACTCACCTCTTACACTGGGCGCTACAGCAAGTGTTAGGTTCTCATATCAAACAGGCAGGATCCGTCGTCGATGAAAATAGGCTCCGCTTCGACTTCAGCCACCACAAGGCAATGAGCACTGAAGAACTTCGGACGATTGAGGAGCTCGTCAACGACAAGATCCGGTCAGATCAAGCGGTTCAAGTGTACGAGCTCCCATACGAAGAGGCCCAAAAAAGATCTGATATCAAGCAGTTTTTTGGAGATAAATATGGCGAAGCAGTGCGGGTCATTGATATGGACTTTTCCAAAGAGCTGTGCGGAGGAACTCACACCACGCGCATCGGGACCATCGGGTATTTTAGGATCGCAAAAGAAAGTAGTATTGCCGCAGGAGTTCGGAGGATTGAAGCGGTTACAGGAAGAGCTGCTGAAGAGCTCGTCTATGCCGAAGAAAGCTTGATGCAAGAAATTAGCGCTCTTTTAAAATCGACTCCCTCAAACGCCCTAGACAAGCTCAAAGCCTTCTTGGAAGATCATAGGACTTTAAGCTCTGAGCTAAAAGTCATAAAAAAAGAGCATGGTAAGCAGCTTCTTATAGACTGCTTGAACAAAAAAGAACCCATCGGAACAACTATGCTGGTCGCTTCAATTATCGAGATCGATCCTGAGGAAACGCATCCATTTGCCAATGAGCTGCTGCAAAAGCTAGGCTCCGGGATCATTGCTCTCGGCATCGATATGGGAGAGCGATGTCAAATTCTCATTGCAGTGAGCCCAGACCTTACAGAACTTCACGCAGGCCACTTGATTAAAGAGGTCGCGCCTCTCATTCAAGGTGGCGGTGGCGGCAAGCAAAATATGGCGCAAGCAGGGGGTAAAAACCCAGCAGGACTCCCCAAAGCGCTGGACAAAGTACGGGAACTCATCGCAACACATGCTTCCTGATACATCAGTCATCATTGAGGGGCTTTGGGACTCTCCCAAGGCCTACTTAGCCTCTCTTCTTGCCAACAATAAGCCTGTCCTCGTGATCACTGGCGGGGTTCGCGAAGACACTTTTTTTGACAACCTCTCCTATTTTGCTCCGACTAAAGCGGTGGAATTCCCCGCATGGGAAACCCTCCCCGGAGAAGAGATCAAGCCAAGCCCTGATATCATCGGCAAAAGGATGCAAGCCCTAGAACAGCTCATCCATTCAAAAAACCCCATCGTCCTCTGCCCTCTTGCTTCTTTACTTCAAAAAGTGATTCCAAAACACGCGCTTTTGCCTCTCATGCACCGTTGGAAAAAAGGGAGCAAAATCCCCTTTCACTCTCTACCGGACCTGTTAACCGCTTTGGGGTATCGACGAACGCCTGTCGTTTCAGATAAAGGGGAATTTGCCATTCGGGGAGGCATTTTAGATGTCTTTCCTGTGGCCTCGGCGGATCCTTTTCGGGTCGATTTTTTTGGAGATGAGATCGATCAGATCCGCACCTTTGATCCTATAGGGCAAAAATCAGTTGCAAAAGTAGAGGCGCTATTTCTTTGCCCCGCACAAGAAATGCGTTTATTAGAATCCGCTCATACCCTTGTCAATGTGACAGACTATTTAGAAGACCCGATCATTTTTTGGGATGATCTTTTGGCCATTGAGGACACCTATGTTGGGCTAAAATCCATGCCCGCCTCAAAGTCCCCCTATTTCTATGATTTTGAAGCTTTATTAAAACGGTTTGATGCGCTCCAAAACATCTATTGCACACAATTTCGCCTTGAAGAAACGTTTGAGATGTTCCACCACACATTTCGAGCCAAGCATTTTAAACACAAGTTTTTCAAAGTGGAGCACTGCTTTAATCTAGAAGAGCCTCCCGATCCTAATCTCCATTTTCTTTTTTTAAATGCCAATGAGACGGAAGAAAAGGAGATGAAAGACAAAATTTCCCATCTTTCTCTCCCCCCAACCACTCGTTGGGAAAAGGGGTATTTGAGTTCTGGGTACTGTTTGGATCAACTCGTCGTCATCCCGAATAGAGAAATCACCCACCGCTCCCATGTGCGAAGGCAAAAGTGGCGCAGTACCTACCATACACCTGCAGTGGAATTTCATGCGCTGACTCCTGGCGATCTCGTCGTCCATTACCATAGTGGAATTGGGAAATACCTGGGGATGGAAAAGCAAAAAGATCATCAGGGGAAAGAGACAGAGTTTCTACTCCTGCAATATGCGGACGACAGTAAATTATTCGTTCCCCTCTCTCAAGGACACCTGATCTCTCGTTACATCGGCTCGAGCGAACAGCCTCCCTCTTTGAGCCAGCTAGGAAGTAAGCGCTGGCAGAAAACTCGCATAGAAGCGCAGACGCAAATTGTCGGCTATGCAAATGACCTGTTGGCTCTTTATGCAAAAAGAGCTGTCAATAGCGGCTTTATTTATCCTCCAGACAGTCCACTCATGCAGCAATTTGAAGAGGACTTTCCCTATCAGCCAACCCACGACCAAATGGCAGCAATCCTCGCAATTAAAAGCGATATGTGCTCCGAAAAATCTATGGATCGCTTGGTTTGTGGGGATGTCGGCTATGGCAAAACAGAAGTAGCCATGCGAGCGGCCTTTAAGGCAGTGGCTGATGGGAAAAAACAGGTCGCCCTTCTCGTTCCCACCACTGTCTTGGCTCTACAGCACTTTGAGACCTTTCAGGAGCGGATGAGCGGTTTCCCTTTGGAGATTGCAGCCATTTCACGTTTTCATACAGCCAAAGAGATCCGAGCCATTTTAGAAAAAGTCAAAAAAGGGCAAGTAGATATCCTAATCGGAACTCATCGACTCCTGTCCAAGGATATTGAGTTTAAAGATCTAGGGCTCCTCATCATCGATGAGGAGCAGCGCTTTGGCGTACGTGCTAAAGAGCATTTAAAAAAATTCAAAGAGATGGTCGACTGCCTTACCTTGACAGCCACTCCCATCCCGCGAACCCTTTATATGTCGCTTGTGAATGCAAAAGATATGTCGATCATCAACACTCCACCTCAAGACCGACTCCCTATTAAGACAATTATTGCAGAAACCGACTTAGAGACCCTGCAAAACGCCCTCTTGCGGGAATTTGCACGGGGCGGTCAAGCATTTTATATCCATAACCGCGTAGAGACGATTTACGAAAGAGCTACAGTCATTCAGAAACTGGTCCCTTCGGCAAAAATCGGCATTGTCCATGGTCAAATGTCTTCCGACTGTGTGGATGAAATTTTTCATCAGTTTAAACAAAATGAACTCGATCTTCTCTTTGCAACGACAATTATAGAAAATGGGATTGATATTCCGAACGCAAATACGATTCTTATCGATCGAGCAGATACTTATGGGCTGGCCGACCTTTATCAACTGCGGGGTCGTGTGGGTCGCTGGAACCGCGCTGCCTACGCCTATTTTTTGATTCCAAAAAATGCCAGCCTCCCTGAGCCAGCGAGAAAAAGACTCCATGCACTCGCTGAGGCAAGCGGCTACGGCGGAGGAATGAAAATTGCTATGCGCGACTTAGAAATCCGCGGCGCCGGCAATATCTTAGGTGTGGAGCAATCAGGACAAGTCTCCGCTGTGGGCTTTCATCTTTACTGCAAAATGCTCAAAAGAGCCATCGATGCTTTGAAAAAAGAAGCTCCCCTTTCTTTCACCGAAACAAAGATGGAATTCAACTTCGATGCACGCCTGCCCGAAAACTACATTAACGAAGTGTCTCTTCGCATGGAAATTTACTACCGATTGGGAGATGCGATGACTCTTAAAGAACTCGAAGAAATCCTCGAGGAACTCTCTGATCGATTCGGTCCCCCTCCAGAGCCGGTCATTTGGCTGTATCACCTAAGCCGCCTCCGCGTCTTTGGCTCGGCCCATCACCTCACCGCTCTTTCTTTTCACGCAAAGTCTTTCAAAGCCCAAAAACAGACAGGGACGAAGCTTGAAGAAGCCACGATCCTACTGCCGCAAAAAGTGCAAAATCCCCAGGAACTCGAGACCTATTGCATCGAGGCGCTGCAAAAATATTTTTCCTTCTCTAGTAAATTTCATAACGGTTCACCAGCTCCTGCTGGATAATGGCCAGAATTCTTTCTTGATACTCTTTTTCTATAAAATAGTGTCCGCCTATCGGCAATGGCCTGCTGTTTTGGGAAATGATTTGAACATCCGCCCCTAAAGAACCCTGAGTACAAATTTGTGAGAGCCAATCTTGATCGCCAATGATGTTATACACTTTGCAGGCTAAAGCGCTATCGATAACCACTGTCGTGCCGACGGCAATGACAAGAATAGTCTCTCGCTGCTTGGTGGACAATTGCTTTAACGCCTCCTGAAACACATGACCGCCGTTACTGAAGGTAACATGCACTTGTTTTAACTTTGGGTTCCCTGTTTGCAAAATCTGATCGGCAATCTGAGTGAGTACGGCCACCTCATAATCCATCGATTCTTGCATTTTGGAGAACTGTAGGACAACCCCAGGTCCTACTAAAGCAGGGACCAAAAGCTTAGCCACTGGCATTTTCTCGATGTTTGTCTTGATCTTTTCAAGGCCCACACAAAACAGCCCGCTGAGGAACCGGTTGGAGTGGATTAAATGTGGTTGGATGGCAAATTGCCTCTCCAGGGTATCTCGAAGACAAAAACCATCTTCCGTAATCGAAGCAAAACTTTTATAAATCCCACAGTGGTAATGGATCGTGCTTTGATCCGAATACCCTAAAAGCGGCACGTCATGAAACGGCCCCTCAGGCTTTCTCTTTGCAAGCTCGCTCGCATAATTGGCCATAAGGGGGCTATTTTTCACGGGGAGGAGTTGCCGAATCGAATCTAAAGAGAACGAACGATCCAATAGATTCACAAGGTATTTTGACTCTTTTACCTCAGACAGTTTTCCTTCGATGTACTCTATAAAAGATCGACAACTAAACACCTTATTGGCCACCGCTGTAGTAGCCTTGGCGGCAAGATCCTCCCACCAAGATGGCAAAACTCGAAGAGGATCCTCTGGTTCCCCTTCGCTACTGAAAAGAGATATTTCCATAGGGGCATAAATTAAAGGATCGTCTTATTTTAAAGAAATTACTTTATTATTTCTGGAGGCTCTCGGAGCAGCCAATAGTTGGCTCCATAGTCATAAGCGAGCTCTTCACCCTTGACAATCTCTCGTATCGTTAAAAAAATGGCATGGTAAAAACCATCCACAAAGGCGTAAAAAAATTTTATGTTCGGCTGATCTGAATGATTGATAAATCTCGCATTGTTCCCCTCTTGTGCATCAATAACAAAAGTTCCTCCCAAACGATCCGTGACCGGATATTCCATAAGATAGTTGTTGAGGGGAGTAAAGTATTCTCGGATATTTTTTCGAACTAATCCCCCGTATTCGCCTATGTAAAAATGTTGCGGGATCCACTCTTTAGAAAAAGCACCATAGCCTATCTCTTGGCTGACAAAATGTACGTCCATGTCCAAAAGAACCCCAGATTCGATCTCTTTACGGTATTGCTTGCCCAGTAACAACGCGGAAGACTCGACTTTGTCCCTTTTATACTGCTCGAAACCGAGCTTTTGGATAGCGTGTTTTTCCCGATCGTTTCTGAACCGAATCCACATACTCTACGCTGGAGGGGCAACCTCTTCGCCATTGAGATTCCTATGATAGGCGCCCTTGACCTTTTGCGCCTGCATCTCTCTTGCGCGGTGAAGGATTCTAATCCCAATCTCTACATGGTTTTTTGTATAAAGGTCGTAGACCTTTTGCGAACTTTCTTTGGTCTTAATGCCCTCTTGGTTGAGGGGAAGATCAGAAATCAAAAGAAGAGAACCTAAAGTAAGTTTCCTTTTGTAGCTCGCAGAAAACAACGTTGCGCACTCCATTTCGATCCCTTGCGCCCTGGTATTTTTCAGCCTTGTTTTAAACTCCTCATTAAACTCCCAAAAACGCATATTCGTCGTGTAGGTAATCCCAATGTGATAGGGACTTTTCTCCTCATCGAGAACTTGAGTCACAGCTCTTTGCATTAAGAAGTTCGCGAGGGAGGGGACTTCAATAGGAAAATAAAAATCGGAAGTCCCCTCGCCCCGAATAGCTGCGACAGGAACCAAGTAATCTCCTACCTCATAACGCCTTCTAAGCCCTCCACACATCCCTAAAAGGAGGCTAGCACGAATGGGTAAAAAGGAGCATACATCGACGACTAAGGCTGCTGCTGGTGAGCCGATTTTAAAATCCAGAATGCTCACATCATCCTTCTCACTATGGGCCACTTTAAACATGGACCCTTCATGAACTTGAATGCCCCGACTTTCGGCAAAATAGTCCACATAACGCGGGAAATTTGTCAAAATTAAATTTGTACGAAAGTCCCCCGCAGAGCATCCTGAGTATCGCTCTAACGTTTGTCTTGCTATTTCTCTTTCTCGTTCTCTTTCCATAGTTCGCGTCAGTTTAGCCTATTGCCTAAAAAAAAGCGAATGGTATACTGGGCAGCCTCGCAATCAAACAGTTAAAGGTAAAAATGGGCTCGGTAGGCACCAATGAAATTCGTATTGGAATGAAAGTTGAAATCGACCGGGAACCTTATTTGATCATTGCCAATGAATTTGTTAAACCTGGGAAGGGCCAAGCGTTTAACCGAATTAAAGTAAAAAATATGAAAACCTCCCGCGTTGTGGAAAAAACCTACAAATCGGGCGAAAAAATAGAACTGGCCGACGTGGAAGAGAGGCAGATGCGCTTTTCGTATAAAGAGAGCGACGGGGCCGTCTTCATGGATGATCAAACATTTGATCAAATAACGATCCAGAATCAGCTCCTAGGAGATAGGGGGCAGTGGCTTAAAGAAGACGCCCTGTTTGAGATCATTTTTTACAAAGGCGAGCCGATCGATATTATTCCCCCTACTTTCATGGAGATGAAGGTTACGGAGACCGCCCCAGGGATTCGAGGGGATACCGCGTCAGGAAGGGTCATGAAACCTGCCACAACCGAAACAGGCGCAAAAGTACAAGTACCCATTTTTGTCGAAGAGGGTGAAAGGATTAAAGTGGACACTCGCACTTGTGAATATGTCTCTCGCGTTAATGCTTAAAATAAGAGCGCAAAAACTCCAGGAGGCGAGGCGATTTTTTGAGACAAGAAATGTCCTGGAAGTGGATTGCGGCGCCCTTGTCAAAAGAGCCCCCCTTGACCCAAACATCGATTGTCTTCCGGTCGAAGAGGCATTCCTCCACACTTCGCCCGAATATGCGCTAAAGAAACTTTTAGCAAAGGGCATAGGAGATTGTTATTTTCTCGGCCATGTTTATCGAAAAGAAGAGCTAGGGAGCCTTCACAATCCAGAATTTACGATGGTCGAGTGGTATCGTTTAGGCTTTACCCTCTCCCAGATGATCCAAGAGACGGCCGCCTTTCTCTCGATCTTTGTAGGCGAACTTCCGGTACAAATCTTGAGCTACCGAACAGCCTTTGAGAAGTTTCTCGATATCGATTACAGAGAAGTGCCGTTACAAATTCTTCAAAACCTTGCTCAAAACGATACCTGGTCCCGTAGAGATTGCCTCCACTACCTCCTGTCTCAAAAGATTGAACCCCATCTCGGCCGAAATACGTTGACCGCCTTAACCTCTTTTCCTGCCTCTGAAGCTGCCCTTGCAAAAACGGCTATAGTGGATGGCGAAGAAGTGTCCCTGCGCTTTGAGATCTATTATGAAGGCATAGAACTGGCCAATGGCTACCATGAACTGAGTGATGCTTCCATTATCAAAGAACGCTTTCAAAAGACCAATAAAGCACGCGAGCAAGCAGGTAAAACGCCCTATTTGCTCGATGAAAATTTTCTAGCTTCACTCGACAAGCTTCCTGACTGTTCTGGAGTCGCTTTGGGCTTTGATCGCGCGCTCATGCTCCATCTAAAACTCCCATCGATTCAATACGTCCTTCCCTGGGGTTTGCCATTTTTGGACAATAGGGACGATACGACCTTTATTCAACGCTTTGGGAGTCACCCGAAGACTGATGGGGGCTTGACGCCTCTTGAATTCTGCTGCATGAATTCTTCGGACGATCGAGCGAATAAAATCTAAAGGGTGCTTGCGCCTTTTGGCAATCTCCTCGATAGAAAGCTCTTCTTCGAGGTAATCTTCCAAAATAGGATCGAGGATTGCGTAGGGAGGGAGGGTGTCTGTGTCGAGCTGGTTTTGCTTTAATTCAGCACTGGGTGGCTTGTCCAGAATGGACTGAGGAATGACCTGCGTCAGTCTTGCCAGCTCAAATACTTTCGTTTTGGTCACATCATGTAAAACGCCCAACCCTCCCACCATATCTCCATAAAGAGTCGTATAGCCCATGGCCATCTCGCTTTTATTTCCCGTATTAAGAACGATGGCTCCAAATTTGTTCGAAAAAGCCATCAAAATCATTCCCCGAATTCTAGACTGAAGATTTTCTTCCGCTTCATTTTCAGGCAAATTTTGAAAATTCGGCCGAAGCGTAGCGAGATACTCGTGAAAAATGGGATCGATAGGGACTTCGCTAAGCTTAATGTTCAATTTTTTGGCTAGTTCTTCAGAATCTTGAAGGCTCCCTTTAGAGGAATAGCGAGAAGGCATCATAAGGGCATGAACATTGTGAGACCCTAGCGCCTCTTTTGCAATACAGGCGACAAGAGCAGAATCCACACCTCCAGACAACCCCAAAAGAGCCTTCTGAAAACCTTGCTTATAAAAATAATCCCTTACACCAAGAATGAGCGCAGAGTAAAGATCCTTCATCCCGCTACAACGCGCTTGCGAGAGAACCTTACGAGAAAGGTCTATCACATATAAATCCTCTATAAAGCCCTTGGCCATACTGACCAACTCTGCTCTTTCATTGAGATGAAAACTATACCCATCAAAAAGGAGCTGGTCATTGCCCCCGACCTGATTGCAAAAGACAACAGGGCATTGGAGCGCTTTTGCAGCCAATCCAAACACCTTCAGGCGCTCATCGATTTTCTTAAAGTGGTAAGGCGATCCAGAGAGATTTAAGAGAAGGTCTGGTTTTTTTTTTACCAAATCCTGAATAGGATCTTTTCTATAAGCGAACTTCCATGCGTCTTCACAAATCGTTACCGCAATGAGTCTTCCTTTATATTCCCAAACTGCCTCTTTTTCTCCCGGCTCAAAGTAACGTTTTTCATCAAATACGTCGTAGGTCGGAAGGAGCGTTTTGTCCTTAAATCCTTGGAACTTGCCATCGATAAAAATAGCCGCGCTATTCAATAGAGGTTTTTCAACTCCGGAGGGGTTTTTTCTCGGTAAGCCAACAACAACAAACATGCCCTTCGTTTGAGGGGCAATCACTAGAAGAGCCTCTTGACAAGCTTCGATCATACGAAAGTCTAATAACAAATCATCAGGAAAGTAGCCGCAAAGGGAAAGCTCTGGGTAAAGGACGATATCGACCTTTGCCTTTTGCCCTTTTTCTAAAGCAGCGAGGATTTTTGCCAGATTGCCCGGGATATCGCCAATTGTGGGGTTTAACTGAGCTGCAAGTACGAGCATGACCTTTCCTACCTTCCCATTTTTCAATCTTGACTTTGAAAGGATTTTTCCGCTTTAATATTTTTCGCTATGAGAGAAAACAAGTTATCCATCCATTCAGAAAATATTTTACCGATCATCAAAAAATGGCTCTATTCCGATAAAGACATTTTTTTGCGCGAACTCGTCTCGAACGCCTCTGACGCTTTGAATAAATTGCGCATCCAGTTAGGAGAAGAGGGAGACTTTAAGATTTCGATCACTCTAGATTTAAAAGCACGGACCCTTGCCATCGAAGATACAGGCGTCGGGATGACCGAAGAGGAAGTGGAGAAGTATATCGCGCAAATCGCTTTTTCTGGGGCAGAAGAATTTGTGGAAAAATACAAAAGCCAGACTGAAAAAGAGCCGATTATTGGTCATTTTGGGTTGGGTTTTTACTCTTCTTACATGGTGGCGAGCAAAGTGGAGATCGACACTCTTTCGTTTTTGCCCGGTAGCACCCCTGTCTTTTGGAGCTGTGATGGATCCTCCTCCTACTCGATTGGCGAGGGAAAAAGAAGCTCCCGCGGCACAAAGGTCACTCTTTTTATCGACGATAAAAGCTCTGAATATCTAGAAATCCAGAAACTCCAAGAGATGCTCTCCACGCACTGCAATTTTATGCCGTTTCCCATTGATCTCAACGGTAAGCCTCTTGGGAACCAAGAGCCGCTATGGACGAAAGCCCCGGCAGCTTGCAAAGATCAAGAGTATTTAGACTTTTATAAAAAACTTTTCCCTCTGGATATCGAGCCCCTTTTCTGGGTTCATCTCAATGTTGACTATCCGTTTCACCTGCAGGGAATTCTCTATTTTCCGAAAGTGCATCGAAGATTTGATGCGAAGGAAAGCGCGATCAAACTCTACTGCAACCGAGTCTTTGTATCTGATAACTGTAAAGAGATCCTGCCAGACTACTTGATGGTGTTGCGCGGTGCTATCGACAGCCCTGATATTCCGCTCAACGTCTCTCGATCCTATCTACAAGTAGATAAAAACGTAAAACAACTCAGTAGCCATATCTCGAAGAAAATTTCAGACAAACTCAGTCAACTGTACAAACAGGATCGAGATAAGTATATAGCCTCTTGGCCTGACATCGAGCTCCTTGTGAAGCTAGGGATTTTGCAGGATGAAAAATTCTTCGAACGGGCGAAAGACCTCTTGATTTGGAAAAGTTCCAATAATCAATGGGCGCCCATTCAGGAAGGGACAAAACAGATCGTGTATTCTACAACGGAAAACACCCCTCTTCTCAAACTCTATCAAGAAGAGGTGCTCTTTGCTACCTCTCCCATCGATACAGCAGTCATCCAACATCTGGAAAATAAACGCAACATCACCTTCCAAAGGATTGATGGGGCGTTAGACGACCGCCTCCTGGACAAAGAGAAAGATAAAACGCTTCTAGATGAAGAGGGCAAAACAGAATCCTCTCGTATCGCAGATTTCATTCGAAAATCCTTGCGTGTAGAAGTAGAAGCGAAGAGCCTAGCCTCTTCTGAACTTCCTGCGCTCATTATTTTAGATGAAAATGAGCGGCGCATGCGTGACTATGTGACCTTAACGCAAGGCAAGTCTGTTAAAATTCCGACCCAAAAAACGTTCGTTGTAAACACCAATCACAAACTGATCCAAGCGATTCACAAACTCCACCAAACTCAGCCAGAGATGGCCTCTTCGATTGCAAGGGGAGTGTATGATCTGACCCTTCTATCGCAAAGGGAAATAGATCCTTCGCAAATTGACGAATTAGTGCACAAACAAACAGAAATTTTGGAAAAAATGGCTAGTTTGTTAATTTGAGAAGATGTGGCGGTGTTTGCTTCTACTTCCTTGGGTTTTGTGCGCTGAAATTTCTGTGCTTTATCTTTCTTGGTATGATGATCCCACTACAACGATGACTGTTCAGTGGCATACCATCGCCGATGAATATGGGGATGAGATTTCGATCCAATACCCCAATGGAGAGTGGCTCTCTTGGCAAGGCGAGCACGTCCAGGTCGCTGCATTTCTTATCCATAAAGTATCTCTAGTGGATCTAGAGCCTGATACAGAATACTCTTTTCGCATCGGCCATGACCCACAAATCTACCGCTTTTCCACTGCACCAAAAACACTAGAAGACCCCTTACGCTTTGTCGTTGGGGGTGACATCTATGATAATATCAAGTTGTTCCGCCGGATGAGTCAAACTGTGCTAGAACACAATCCCCGCTTTATCGTCCTAAGCGGCGACATTGCCTTTTCTCTTAGCCCCCATCCCTTTCGTACTTCAGCAATGAAGCGCTGGATCTCTTTTTTGAAAGACTGGAAACATCTTATGATCTCAAAAAATGGAACTGTAATTCCCTTTCTAATGATTCCAGGACCTCACGATATTGCACCAGATCATTACGAACTTTTTTTTTCCCTTTTCGCTTTTCCCAAAAAACAACTTTATCGCACCGTTAACTTTGGCAATTATCTCACCCTCTTTTTACTCGACACAGGAAACTTCCAGCCTATCGAAGGATGCCAAACCCTTTGGCTAGAAAAAGAACTGTCTTCGCACACCCACGTACCTTACTCTTTTGCCGTTTACCACGAATCCGCTTATCCCTCTCATGGTCCCTACTACGATATCATCCCTAAAAAAATACGAACGTACTGGGCCCCTCTTTTCGAAAAATACCGTCTGATCGCGGCTTTTGAACACCATAACCATGCCTTTAAAAGGACGTATCCCATCAAAGCAAACCAGATAGATCCCGATGGAATCGTATACATAAGCAATGGAGGCTGGGGATCTAACTATCATACCGCTAAAGACTTATGGTACTTAGAAAAAAAACAAAGAAAGGGCAGCGTTCTCCTTGTTGAGTTACACCCGCAAAAGGCTCTTGTTGAAACCATTGACCTTCTGAACCAGTCCATGGATCAAGTTACGTTTTATCCCATCAAAAAATAATTTTAGTAATAAACTTTTATTACAAATTAATTTATACTATATGCAACACACAATAAAAAAAGATCAAAAATGACAATAATTCCTTTTGCCAATGGACAGGCCGGTAAGTATCAGGCAGCAGTGGAGACCCAAATCAATCAAGTGATTGACGGTCTTTTGCACTATTCACCGTTTCAGAGCTTTTTAGAGAAATATCAATTGGATATCAAAACACTACATCTTGAAGTAGCCCTCCCTTATTTTGTGGTGTCAGATGGGAAAGGGAAGCGGTACAGCTTAGATCTACAGACTGGGATAGACGCAAACATTCGAAAGGCTGCATGCTGCCTTTTGGGTGATATGAGTCAGAAGCCTGACTTTAAAGCAGCCAAATCTCTCCCTCCTGCCCCTCCCCAGTCTGATGCAAGCTCCTCTTCATCATCCCAAGCGCCCCCCCTCCCTCCCCCGCCTTTTGCTCATGCAGCAGCGCCACAGGAGGCGCCAGTAGATTTGTCTTCTGTGATGGGAAGGATGCTGGAAGCAATGAACGCTGCTACAGAAGGGCATAGAAATACTACTTTAGAACTGGCAAGGCAATATCGGGACTCAGCTGCCGACTCAGTCCAGCAAACTCAACACATATATAGGGAAAATAGGAGAGAGCTGAGCGACTTGATCCACCAGTTAATTCAGCAAAACGTAGAAACGTTTCAAAGGATTACGAGAGAAAATCATGAGAGACTAGCAGCAATGGAGATAGAAAGAAGACGACAAACCGAAGCACTTATGCAGCAACTTACGCATCTGCACAATCTGACCCAGCAGTTATCTCAGCAAGTAATCCAACTGTCTCAAAGAATTCTCTCCTTAAATGCTGAGACAGTGCGCTCAATCCAAGAAGCTATCAGAGCGGTTACTGAACCTTCCAGCTCATCGAGTAGCAGTAGTAATAATGATCAAATAGACAGAACACTCCAGGCTGCAGAGGAAACCTTATTATGACTGGTTCGCGACTTCTTCTTCAGGAGCTGTTGCTTGAACATCGGTGATCGCCGCTTTTAAGAACTCTATCTTTGCTCCATCGACCATTTTGAGAATAATCGTCTGATCTTGGATTTTGTCTACTTTACCAATAATTCCCATCGCTGTAACGCGGTCCCCTTTTTTGAGAGAACTCCGCATTTTTTCCGCCACTTTTCGTCGCTTCTGTTCAGGGCGCCAGAGGATAAAATAGAAAAACACAAGGGCAATCCCAATCATAACAAGAGTCTGAGTAAGCCCACCTCCTGGAGAGGAGGCAGCTTCTTGCGCTAATACAGCAGAAGAAGATAGTAAAAATTTTTCAAACATAAACATTTCCATCCACTAGTTTTATCCCAACCAATGTGCCTGAAAACACCTTATTCATCAAGGGTTCAGGTGCCTTTGAAAAGTAAGGCGATATTTTCAATATGGTAAGTGTGAGGAAATTGGTCGACCGGCTGAAGGCGGGTTAATCGATAGCCACTTTGCAAAAGTTCTTTTACATTTTCTACTTGGGTCAGTGGATTGCAAGAAATATACACAATTTGGTTAGGCAGTATTTTTTTTAAGTGGTAAAGAGCTAAGGGATCTAACCCAGCTCTTGGCGGGTCAAGAATCACGCTATCGGGCTTCCTTCCATCAAGTCGCATCAGTACTTGCCCGACATCTCCCTGGTAAAGGCGCATATTTGTCATATGATTGCGGGCAAGATTTACCTCCCCATCCATCACTGCTTCTTTAGATAGCTCAATGCCTATGACTTCTCTTGCTTTTTTTGCAGCAGCCATGCCAAGAGTGCCCGTGCCACAATAAAGGTCGTAAACCACCTCTCCCTCAACCATAGAAAGAGCTGTATTGTAAAGCAGTTCAGCCCCTAACGTATTGGGTTGAAAAAAAGAGCTCGGACTGATGGTAAACTCAAAGGTACCTACGGCAAGCTCTAGTTTTTCAATAATGGAATCGGGCCCTTGAAGGTGCATTTCATAAAACTGGGTGGGTTTGCCCTTTTTTGTTTGATGAATCCTCAAAAAAATGGAGATCTCTCCCTCTACACCCTCAGTAACGGCAGCAGTAAACGCTTCGAGATCTTTTCGTGAAGGAGCGTAGATCGGATTACCAGAAACATTGAGGATCGCCATTTTTTGGCCTGTCCTCATCCCTTCTCGAAGAGTCAGATACCTCAACGACCCCTCATCCTTGGGAGGGTGATAAGCCTTTATAGTAGAACTTTCCCACCAGGTGCGTACGCTATTCACCACTTTTGCGAACCAAGGGTTTGCAAGATGGCACTCGGTCAAATTAAAAACATAGGGCTCTGCTTGTGCGATCATCAGGCCTAAAAAACGCTGACCCGCTCGATTTTCGGAGAAAGTAAACTCCATTTTATTACGATAACGCCACGGATCTTTGGGCAACAAGATGGGATCAGCCTTTTGGTCAAAAGCTTCTTCCACTCGGAGCTGTTTTTCTTTCGCTTGGGCCGGGTAAGCCATCTGCTGCCAAGAGCACCCACCACAAGTACGAGCGTGGATACAGCGAGGCTCCACACGATCTTTAGAAGGAGCGAGGATTTCTAAAAGGCGCCCCTTTTGAGGAAGCCTTTTTTTTCGCGTCAGCTCCAGTAAAATTCGATCACCGGGAACCGTGTGGGCCACTTCGACGTGCTCTGCAACCCCGTATCCTTTTTTTGAAAAACTCTGAACCCACGCTTCCATACGCCAAGTAGTATACTATACCAGCCGCTTTCTTTTCTTCTTGGGTTTTCGAGAACGGCCTATTTTTTCCGCACTGACCGACTCTTTTCTGAATTGTTTGCCAATTTTTTCCAAACTCAACGTCCCGACACGAACTCTTTGAGCGGCAGATTTATTGCCCTTTCTGACCTTGATTAAGTCGCCCGCAATACGGCCGAGGACTTGCTCGAGCTTTCCCATCGTATCCATAAGAGACATGTACACTCTCCAAATTCGTAGACTCTCTTATCCATAAACAACTCGAAAATTTATTGCGCAACAATTTTTTTGTGTATATAGATATCGCATGATCTGCTTTCGGCTCTTTCTATCCTTTGTACTCCTTTCATCCTCGCTGCTATATGCGACAGTCACAGGAAATCCCGCAGCCCCCGACTTATTGACAGCTGGGATCTGGAAAAAGCGCTCCTCCTTCTTTTCTTTTCGCATGGAATATCTCGATGATTGGATTTATCAAGCCCGTTTTTGTGATGAATTTAAACTCGAAGGAGTTACCCATACACGCACATTTTTGGAATTGTCCACTTATGCGGGCTCTTGCATCCTGAATTTTTTCAACCGCATCGATGTCTATGGCCTTGTTGGCAGTTCCCGACTCCAACTCGATGAGGAAATTTTTACCAAAAGAGCTTTTAGTTGGGGCGTTGGTTCTAAAATGATTCTTCTGAAATATCGAAATTTTTTCATCGGCGCTGATGCCAAATATTTTGCAACAGATCAAAAACCAACCTTTTTTCTTCTAGATAGTGAAGCCTATAACATTGTCACAGATTACCGCGCGAAATATGAAGAACTACAGGGAGGGCTAGGCATTGCATACCGTCTGTGGATGTTCACGCCTTACATCAATGCGACTTATATTTTGACCCGTATTCAACCGGCGCCTCCAATGATTCTTGTTCAGCTTCCCGACATGAACGAAAGGGTTGATGTAGAGCTCAAATCCTTAATCAACAAAAAAAAATGGGGCATGGCTCTTGGCTTCAGCCTCATCGACATCAAAAAGGCCTCGCTTTCATTCGAATGGCGAGCCTTTAACCAAAATGCGATAAACGTGAGTGGAGAGATCCGTTTCTAAAAAAAAAGCCCCGACAAGAGGACTCTTGTCGGGGCTGGATAAAATCTGGCAGCGACCTACTCTCCCAGTCTCTTGTGACTAGTACCATCGGCGATGAGAGTCTTAACTGCTGAGTTCGGGATGGGATCAGGTGTTTCCCTCTCTCTATTGCCACCAGAAAACTTGATGTACAGGCATTTCGTATCTTATAAACTCGAATCGGCTCTTGAAGATGGCTCGAAAAAAATGAAGTCAAGTCATTGGACCGATTAGTATTGGTTAGCTGAGTACATCACTGCACTTACACACCCAACCTATCAACCATGTGATCTTCATGGGGTCTCTAGGGAATTCTTATCTCGAGGGAGGCTTGGCGTTTAGATGCTTTCAACGCTTATCCTTTCCAAACATAGCTACCCGGCTATGCACTTGGCAATACAACCGAAACACCATCGGTTTGTTCACTTCGGTCCTCTCGTACTAGAAGCAACTCCTCTCAAAATTCCTACGCCCGCAACAGATAGGGACCGAACTGTCTCACGACGTTCTGAACCCAACTCGCGTACCGCTTTAATAGGCGAACAGCCTAACCCTTGGGACCTTCTCCAGCCCCAGGATGCGATGAGTCGACATCGAGGTGCCAAACCGCCACGTCGATATGAACTCTTGGTGGCGATAAGCCTGTTATCCCCGGAGTACCTTTTATCCGTTGAGCGACGGCGATTCCACTTTCTACCGCCGGATCACTAAACCCTACTTTCGTACCTGCTTGACTTGTTGGTCTCGCAGTCAACCTGCCTTATACTTTTACGCTCTACTCGTGATTACCAACCACGATGAGGCAAGCTTTGGACTCCTCCGTTACTCTTTAGGAGGATACCGCCCCAGTAAAACTGCCCGTCTGACACTGTCCATCCTCCAGCTTCATGAAGTAATGTTAGATTCCCAACTTGTTAAGACCAGTATTTCACCGTCGGCTCCATCCTGCCTAACGACAGCACTTCTCAGCCTCCTGGCTATCCTACACATAACAAGTCGAGAGCCCATATCAGAGTACAGTAAAGGTTCACGGGGTCTTTCCGTCTTATTGCGGGTAAACAGCATCTTCACTGCTACTACAATTTCACCGAGTCTCTCGTTGAGACAGCGCCCAGATCGTTACACCATTCGTGCAGGTCGGAACTTACCCGACAAGGAATTTCGCTACCTTAGGACCGTTATAGTTACGGCCGCCATTCACCGGGGCTTAAATTCAATGCTTCGTCCGAAAACTAACATCTCCTTTTGACCTTTCGGCATTGGGCAGGTATCACACCCTATACGTCTTCTTAGACGAATTCGCAGAGTGCTGTGTTTTTGTTAAACAGTCGCCTGGGCCTTTTCACTGCGACCAAAGTCCGCTCTAAATGTTCTTTATCACGGCCTCCGGTGCCTCTTCTCCCGAAGTTACGAGGCTAGTTTGCAGAGTTCCTTAACGTGAGTTCTCTCGCGCGCCTGAGAATTCTCTTCTCATCCACCTGTGTCGGTTTTGGTACGGTCGCCATCGACCACTAGAGGTTATTTCTTGAAAGCCTCGCGCCACACCTTCGGTTCCCCTTTCAGTTCCCCTTGTCTCCCCCCTGATGTCCTGCTAGCGGATTTGCCTTCTAGCCCATCTCAGAGAATCACGGACATCCAATAGTCCGCGTGCTTAACTTACTTTGTCACCCCTTCGTCATTGTCTTAGGCGGCGCAGGAATATTTAACCTGCTTCCCATCACTTACGCGTTTCCGCCTCAGCTTAGGGTCCGGCTAACCCAGGGAAGACGAACTTTACCCTGGAAACCTTGGATTTTCGGCGAGAAGGATTTTCACCTTCTTTATCGTTTACTTATGCCATGCATCTTCACTAGTATCCGCTCCAGTACTCCTCTCGGTATACCTTCTACGCTAATACTACGCTCTCCTACCGCTTGCCTCTCGGCAAACCCGTGATTTCGGCTCTATCTTTTAGTCCCGCATATTATCGGCGCAGAGTTTCTCGATTGGTGAGCTGTTACGCACTCTTTAAATGATGGCTGCCTCTAAGCCAACATCCCAACTGTTTTTGAAACTCAACTTCCTTACTCACTTAAGATAGAATTCGGGGCCTTAATCGACGATCTGGGCTGTTCCCCTTTTGACTATGAAGCTTATCCCCCACAGTCTAGTTCCCGTGCTCTCTTGTAGTATTCGGAGTTTGGTTTCCTTTGGTAGGCCGGTAGGCCCCCGCGTGAATCCAGTGCTCTACCCCCACAAGAGGTATGCTCGAGACTAACCCTAAAGTTATTTCGGAGAGAACAAGATATCTCCAACTTTGATTGGCCTTTCACCCCTATCCACAGCTCATCCAAAGCTTTTTCAACAGCAACTGGTTCGGTCCTCCACAGGGTCTTACCCCTCTTTCAACCTGGCCATGGATAGATCAGTTGGTTTCGTGTCTAGACTCTATGACTCAAATGCGCTTTTCACACTCGCTTTCGCTACGGCTCCACAACGTCGTTGCTTAACCTTGCCATAAACCCTAACTCGCTGGCTCATCATGCAAAAGGCACGCCGTCAGCCATTCCCCTAAAAGGGGCATAGGCCTCCGACCGTTTGTAAGCTGCTGGTTTCAGGTTCTATTTCACTCCGCTAACAGCGGTTCTTTTCACCTTTCCTTCACAGTACTGGTTCACTATCGGTCATCGATGAGTATTTAGCCTTGGAGAGTGGTCTCCCCTGCTTCAGACCGGGTTTCACGTGTCCGGCCCTACTCAGGTACCTGCCTAATTACTTCCTCTTTTCGCTTACGGGGCTTTCACCCTGTCCCGCTCATCTTTCCAGATGATTCTGCTAAAATTCCATAACCTTTATGGCTGGCCCTTCAACCCTCAAGAATAAATCCTCGAGTTTGGGCTCTTCGCACTTCGCTCGCCGCTACTATGCAAATCTCAATGTGATTTCTTCTCCTCCGCCTACTTAGATGTTTCAGTTCAGCGGGTATCGCCTCCTAATCCTATGTATTCAGACTAAGATCCTGGAAGATTAATTCCAGCGGGTTCCCCCATTCGGATATCTCCGGGTCTATGCTTCTTTCCAGCTCTCCGGAACTTTTCGTAGGTATGTACGTCCTTCTTCGCCTTTCGATGCCAAGGCATCCACCAGCAGCCCTTACTAACTTGACAGTATCTCTACTATCTCTTTGTCGCCTTCTTCAAGCGCCGACTCAAATTAATAAAATGACTCTTGTCTCTAAAAATCTGATGATTTTTTTCACAATTTAATGCCTGTAATTCAAATTTTCAAGTTTTGACAGCAGAAAAAGAGAAGAGTACCGATTCACTTAAGCTTTCAACCTATGAGTCTAACTTCCGTTACACTCATTTCTCTTTAAAGGAGGTGATCCAGCCCCACCTTCCGATAGGGCTACCTTGT
>Ga0209541_10001017_pt1 | contig 55810 bp, 64 predicted proteins | sample RifCSPlowO2_01_FD_184027 | JGI IMG/M metagenome (GOLD analysis project Ga0209541, IMG submission 184027) | Groundwater microbial communities from Rifle, Colorado - Rifle CSP2_plank lowO2_0.1 (SPAdes) (version 2) | ecosystem: Environmental > Aquatic > Deep subsurface > Groundwater | place... | reverse complement strand
GATCTAAGCAAACTCCCACAGCGCAACAAACACGTTCTGGCCAACCCATTTCCTCTCGACTTTTAAGTTCACCTCAACAAACAGCGTCAACATCTTCAGGAACTTCTTTTGTTGAAACGTGGCGTCAGAAGTTTGCTGATTATAAAAAAACAAAAGCAGATAAGGAAAAGGAAAAACAACGCCGTACGGTATTTAGCAGTTTTAACCGGGAATCGGCGTCTATACCTCATGTGGAGAAAGCTTTGAGTAAAAAAGGCGATGAGTTATCACGTCTTCATGAATTGGCACATCATTATGCGGAAAATAAGGAGATCATTAAGCCTGGTTTGCGTCAGGAAGAGAAAAGTATCTTTGGCAAGTTGGAAGGCATTGCTCAGCAAACTAAAGATAAGGACATTTCTGAAATAGTGGGCAAGGCTGAGGCAAAAGATATTTTCTCTCGATTAAAAGAACTAAGCAAGAAGAGAAAAGGGAAATAATGAGCGACAAACGAGCGATGGGAGTTGGACAAGTTTTCGTTTTTATCGTTGCCGCCATTACTTTTTCGTTAATCCTCATTTTTGGATACAGAGCAATCAGCAGTTTTTTAAAAAGCGGCGAAGAGGTAGAATTTGTCCAGTTTAAAACTGATGTTGAAGCTTCCATTCGTAAAATTTATACGGAATATGATTCCGTTCGTATTGAAAAGTTTCGCCTCCCGACAAAGTATAAACAAATTTGTTTTATTGATTTGGACGTTTCTCCTTCTCCAGAACAACTGGCGGCATTATGCACAAAAGATGGTCGCGCCTGTACGGTATGGGAAGAATCACAAGGATATGATCTGGAAAATCAAAACGTTTTTCTTACCCCTCCTGAGCCCGTACAGATGAAAGTTTATAAAATAAAAATGGAGAATGGTTTTTTATGTTTGGATATTATTAACGGCAATTTTGAACTAGTTTTAGTTGGAAAAGGGGATCATACTGCTCTTTATAAACGTGAGGAGATAACATAATACAAATAAATCTTGGAAGTATCAAAAAACAATGGCTCTTCATAAATCTGTTCATAAATCTGGCCAGGTCGAAATTACATTTAATTGGATTTATGTTTTGATTGCAGGAGTAGTTATCCTTCTTTTTTTTATCGGCATCGTCTTTAAACAGAAGGCGGCTTCAGAAGAGAAATTGGCAGGAGATGTCGTGCGTATTTTAGAATCGGTATTCACAGCCGGAGGAGTTTCCGAGAAAACAAAAAATTTTATAGATACAAGCGGATTGGCAGATTATACTTTATACTTCCGTTGTCAGGAAGGGGCAGGAGAATTTGGTATTGTCAATAATCCTGCCAGAATTGAAAATACTATAAATCCCGTCTTCGCTCCTTCAGAGCTACAAACAAAGAAACTCATCATCTGGAGTTTGCCTTATAGCCTCCCCTATAAAGTGACTGACTTTCTCTTTATAACTTCAATTAATACTAAGTATTTAGTATTAGGCGATGGAAATGGCTTTGCCGATGAATTCATGGATGCAACAGAGGGCTTCACACGGGAACGTGTAACTTTCACTGATTTACAGAATATTAATCCTGGAGCAATTTATCATCTCCGCATTATCGATCTCGAAGGGGTGATTTCTTCTCTTACTCCAATACCAGAGAACTTAGCACGAGCGCGTACCCTCACGGCGGTAAGTTTTCGCGGCGACACAGTTTACTATTATCAAAAAAATACTGATAACGAGTGGGAGGAGCTTAACTCCAACAGTCTCGTTTCCATTATTTCATTAGGTGGAGAGAGAGATGCGGCGAAATACGCAGCCATTTTTGCGGCGGATGCGGAAAGTTATCAATGTAATATGCAGAAAGCTTTTCGCCGTTTGCGATACGTCACGGAAGTTTATGCTGAAAAACTGCGTGAATTGGAAACACATTACACGCAGCAGCCCTTGCCAGCAGGGGAGTGTTTAGCATACATAAATGGATTTACCAATAATCTGGTTCGTTCTGTTGACTTGCAAATGGCCTATGCCAAACTTTGCGAAACAACTTTTGCTTCTTGCAGCGAGTTGTTGCGCTCTGCTTCTGATATTAAGACTATCAATAACGAGATGCGAAGGCAATGTATCCCTTTATATTAATATGATAATATGAGGAAGTTATGAGGAAGTAACATGAGAAAAGTCAGGATCACAACTTCAAAAGGACAGTCGCACATGACGGAAACAATTGCGATTCTCTTTATTTTTTTTGTTTTAGTGTTCTTCGGCATTCTTTTTTACTATAAATATTCTCAGGTATCACTAAAGCAGGAGAAAGAAGAGCTGCTCGGAAAAAGAGCCATCGAAACAACATTGAAAGCGCTTTTTTTGCCCGAACTTATCTGCAGCAATGGGGAAGCAGAGCCTGAAGATAATTGCGTTGATATGCTTAAAGTGCGGCATGCTAATGTGACATTTCGATTACATAATCAAACTTATTTTGATCTTCTTTCTTATTCTAAAATATCAATCTATAAAGTATATCCTGAATCTGAAATTAAAGAACCATTTGTTTTATATGATAAACCAAAGCCAGATTGGGAAAAAAAAGAAGCAACGTATTTTGTCCTGACTTTACGTGATGAATTACAGGGCCAGGATAATTATGGTTTTGGTTATATAAAAGTGGAAGTGTATTCATGAACAAAGCGCAAATGGAGATGGTGGGTTTAGTCGTGATTGTGATTATGCTTACGTTAGGAATGTTATTCTTAGCGATATTTGCCTTTAAAGAAGGAACAGAAAAGAAAGTTTTCACCAGGGAAGGGTTAGCATATAGCTCCATGAGCGCGGTTATGAAAACAACCATTGATAGCAGCGTATGCGAAGGAAGCTTTCGTCCTAAGATTGGCCAGGAACTTCTGGAGGATTGTGCTCAAAATCACCAAGAATCGCCGAGTGGTTTTTCTTTGTATAAATGTAATGAGAAACATAGCTGTGTATTTTTACAGGAAATAATCGGCGAACTTCTTCAAGAGACGCTAGGAACATGGAATAAAAGGTATCAATTCAGATCGACTTTGATCCGTTCCAGCACATCTGAGCCAGAGGAGTTATTGAATATAGTGTCTGTAAAAGGCAATTGCCCTAAAACGAGGGAAAGGGATAGCTCTGGGATATTCCCCATCCAAGTGCGAAATGCGGGCCTGATCGAGAATGTTTTGTACCTTTGCGATTAAAATCGGCTAAACTCTTCGCAACCTTTATATACCCTTTTTCTTTTTTAGATCTTTAGTATAAATTAAAAAACGAGGTGTCAAGGATGGTGTCAAAAAAGGGGCAAAGCCTTTCTTTAAATGCAATAATTATCGCGGCATTAGCATTAATTGTATTAGTCGTCTTAGCCGTACTGTTCATAGGCAAAACTACGGATACGGCTGAGGGCGTGGAAAAAGCATCCGGAGAAGCATCATTAGAATTAACGAAAATGAAAGTACGCTATGGCGATTGCCACCCGGCGGATTCCATGGAAAAGGATTTCCTTAAAGCTTATGCTGATTCGGCGACTGCTGATGAAAAAGATAGGGCAAAGCGAGATTTTCAAGAAATTGTTAATGATTGTAAGCGCTCCGATGAAAAAGCAACTTGTGATCAGACCAGCGGATGTAAATGGCAATGAGAATGAATAAAAAAGGAGGAAGCGAAATCTGGTGGATTATTGTCGTGGCCGTGGTAGCTTTGGTGGTGATGATCGTTTTAATCGTCATGTTTACAGGAAGGAGTAATAGACTGGAGTTGGGTTTGTTGGACTGTGAGAGCAAAGGAGGAAGTTGCGGGTATCTTACAGTAGAAGATTGTCGTGATAATGGTAAAGGAACACCTTCCACGGCCTTTGAATGTAAAGATTCTCCTGATAAACCTTGTTGTTTTGGCACTAAGAAGAAGGAAACATGAGGTTGCTGCTATGGGGTGGAATAAGAAGGCAGCGGTTGGCGAAGGAGAGGGAATAAAGGAAAGCATTTCAATAATATTAATTATTATTATCGTTATCCTTATGGTTGCTTTTTTCTTGTATAAAATTATCTCACTCAAGAATTTGGCACCACCATGAACAAAAAAGGGGAATTAACACTGGAACAAGTAGCCGTTTGGTTACTGATCATCCTCTTCATTTTAGTGATGTTTTCCTTTATTTATTTTCTAGGAGGGAATTTTAAAGATCTTATTGGCCGAATAGGAGGGTTATTTGGATGACCAAAACACTCGAAATCATCGTGGTCTTTGTTCTAGTCATTATCGTCGTTCTTTCTATAGGTTGGTTCTCTTACAGACCAGAAGGAGGAGCTGTTTCAAAGATAACAAAGGCTATCCAAACTCTCATTGCTGGAGCGCCAAAAGTAACTTATGGAGAGAAGGAAATTACGGCCAGCAAACCGACACTGCAAAACCTAAGAAATGAACAAGAGATTAAGGAACTGCAGAAGACAATTCTCAAAATGAAAAGTTCTGTAAAAAAGTACTGTTTTGCGTCCTATGGTGGCTTTACACCATTTGAAGAAGAAGGCACTTCTATAACAGCAAGGTATGATCAGAAAGATGATGAAACAACGTTTCAAATTTCTGGAGGAGTAGGTGGAAGACAACAGCTTAGGGATTTAGAATTTTCTATAAAAGAAATTGTCCCATGCGTCATTGCTGGAAGTTCTACCATAACTAAATCTTTTGAAGGCAGTTTTCTGAATACTAATTTGTGGGATGATAAAAGAAGCAAGATAGAACCTAATCATTATAATCCCGTTACGCAACTCATCATTAATCACGAAGGCATAAATTATGGCCAAGGCGTCCATGATTTTTTTGAAGACGGGGGATATCTTTATACTCCGGATAACAAACATATTTGTTTTTTTCCAACTATTGATGGTACAAATAGCTGTCGGGTAAATACGGCAGAAGGATTAGATGACGATTGTTTAGGCGAAGCGGCAGGGAAGGAAAATAGTATTCCTGCCCAACTGCAAAAAGGAACGTTGCAAGAATGTTAAAAATAAAATTTAACAAAAAAGGAATGGCAGCCTCTGAATTAGCGATTATTATCTTAGCTATAGTTGGATTTGGTATTCTTGCTCCGGCCATAAGTTATGCTCAACAGAGAGCAGAAGGAAAGTCGGAGGAAATTATCTGCCATAATAGCATTGCTTTTCGTTCCCTGAGCACGGTTAATTTTGCAGGACAGGATGTTAAAGTTGCACCTCGCCTCTGTAAAACGATCGAAAAAGATGTTACTGGCTCCAGGGGAGAAATTAAAGATGAGATTGCTTACAAAATGGCTCGCTGCTGGTGGATGTTTAATGAAGGGCGACATGAAAAAGTGTTAGACAACGCCGCCGACATTTTACAATTTCTGGGGTGGTCAAGCACGGACAAACCTTGTTTTCTCTGTTATGATTTAAAGATTGATGAAAAGGAAATTGCCGAGCCGTCTCAACAGTCTTTTATTCCCGCTGAAGAATTGTTTGAGTATATGTCTAAAAAAGAACATCGGCAGCTTAAAGATTGGAAGTATTTAGATTATATCCAATATTACGGTGGGCCTGGAGAATTAGGAATTCTGGCAAAAATAGAGCCACAGAAACATTATGGGGTAGTTTTTTTACCGCGAACAACAGATCGTGGTGAATTTTTGAATTGGGCAGACACAGTTATAGCAGGAACGGGAGTAGTTGCCGGAAGTGGCGCACTTGGTGTAGCTTCTGTTGTTGGTGCTGGGGCGTGTTTTGCAACTATAGGCTGCGGCGTTGCTGTCGTTATCGGGGGAGCAACAGCAGCCGCGTCGGCGTTTTATATTGGAGCTCACCAGCTTAATGAAATCCAGGCTTTCTTTGATCAAGATCGTCCTCTCAGTTCAGTTATACTAACTGATCTTAAAAATGTGGAAGCACGCTGTCAAAAAGATTTGTCAGGTGAATAGAAAATCATGGTCATGAAAAAAAAAGGCGAGTCCTCAGTATTTACGATCATAATATGGGGGGCAATCCTTTTGATTACAGGGTTTTTAGTGATCGCTTTTTTTGGACGTGGCTTTTCAAGGTCGACAGAATTTTTTGATGAGAAAATCGAGCATTTTGGCGACTGCGACGACGATAACGTTTTTAATGGAGATGATCGATGCCCTTGTTTGAGTTCTCAAGGTTTTTTTTCAGAAAAAGTGAAATTATGGGGTTGTCCTGAAGAAACAAAAACAGAAAATGAGGCGGCAGACGAGGAAAAGCGTTGCACGCCGCAGCAATGTAAGAAAACTGAAGAAAAGAGGAAAGAAGCGAAAGAAGAAGAAAAGAAAGAATCAAAAGCCGACATCACCATTTCTCGTTTTGGAGCCACGAAAAATTTCCAGGATGGAAAATATCGTGAAGATCTTCAACAAAAAACTGAAAGCATCGTTCCGCTTGAGGTCGTAATCTCAAATATTGGAGAAGAAAATGTTGAGAAGCGAATTATGGTCTCGGTTAAAGTTTGTAATCCCCAAAAAATTCTTTGTATTCCTAAGAAAATGACGGTGCAAGGAACTTCCATAGGTCAAGATGGTCTCCCCATAGAATCTCTCGATAAAGGCCGATCTCAAGGGCTGCTATTTTTCATAGAACTAGGCACGGAGGGAGATGCTTGTGATGGTGCAGGAGCAAGAGATTGTATTATTGAAATAAGTGCTACAAGTGATCTTCAGGAAAAGGAGGTTAAGAATAACAGGAAAGAAATTAATGCCATATTAACCAGTCAACAATGGGTTTCTTCACTCTTTGAAAACATCAAAACTATCCACATTAAAGCCCAGGATGATGAGCCTGGGACGTATCCAATTCACCAGCTATGTAAAGGCTATATCGGTCGAAGCGATCTTCTCGGATATTGTCCCGCAGGAGATTCTTGCGAAGGTGATTTTCATTCTGACGAAAGTCCAGGATGGAAATATCATGGCTGTTGGGCGGTAATTTCTGAAAAGCAAGAATTGCTTGGCAAGGAAGGAATTTCGGAATGCGGAGAGACCTTATCTCCAACAGGTTTCGTCATTAATCAACTAGAACCAACGCCCATTAAGCGAGAAGGACAAGTAGGTTATTATTCTGATGATGATGACAAAAATCCTGAAAAACTTCTCACCCCGCAATTTACCTGGAAAGCGACAGTGGAAGGATCGCTTCTCTGTTCCGATAATGCAGAGAGTAAGATTATTAGGAAGGGCTTTGAAGAGCTGAAAAATGATAACTGGATCTTGTGCAATCCATTAGTGGAAGGTAAAATTGCTAAGCTTGTTAATGATCGAGAATTTTTGTGTCGTAATAATCAGTGGTATAAACGATGAAAAAAGCGAATTTGACTCTAGGAGCAGTATTAGGCTTACTGATGGTTATTATCGTTTTTGTGCCGGCGATAATTCTTGCGGCAAAGCTTATTGGAGGGGGAGGAGGAAATCAAAATAACTTTGAAACTTTTATTTCTGATCTTGCGTCCATGAAAAATGTTTTGCCTGTGGAACGCAGGGCAACAGAAGCGATCCTTGCTAAAGAGTCAGCTTTCGTTTACTTTGAACCTGGACAGAAGTACGTCGGCATGGTCACAAAGAACTTGAAGCCATGTATTTCTTCAGCCTGTTCTTCACCACCCCTTCTCTTTGAGCGCCCTTCCAGTTGTGAGGAAGAGGCCTGTTTATGTTTCATTTATAAAATAAAAACGGAGATGAAAAATGATCCTTTTCTGATTAATCGTTACGAAGGTGAAGGCCTTTTTTACTATAAGATTACTACCATTAATCCAACATGCAGGAAGGTAGATTTTATTGCTCAATTTAAGAATTGCGGGGTAGGAACGCCGGTTACTCCAAATAATGCCTATCAGAAGGGTTTCACAAATTCTTGTCTCCATGGTTTTGTCATCGATCGGGAAATAGCTCCAAAAGTTCTTAAGGGGAATGTATTAAGTGAAAATTATCCTTATTTTGATGCACCAAAACGCATTCCTTTCCAAATGCATAAAGAAGGAGAAACCATCGTCCTGGAGTATTAAAGATGGTCACGGCGCGACAGTTTTTTTACTTATCTCAAGTACTGGCAGTTTTTGTTTTTGGCGTGGTTGCTCTCTCCATTGCTCAAGCACATGCCAAGTCTGATTTTGTGCTTAAAACTAATATTGCAGATGAGATCAAGATGATGGTTGATACGCTTGTTGCCGTGCCGGGAGAAGCTCTGGTTAAAGTACCTTATAATACTACTGATTACAGCCTATTACTTACTTCTGAGAACATTGCCATATTCAAAAAGGGAGAAAATAAAGAGCAGTGGACAATTCGGCCTTTCTTCTTGCCAGAAGGCTACCATGCTCAAGGTTCTTCTGTAGATCTCGGCAGGGTTTGTTTAGAGAAAAAGGGAAAGAGCATAACTTTACGAAGGTGTTTAGAAGATGAGCGATGATGATTCTTTTCTTATACCCCAGGAAATGTTCTTTTACATCATTGTGGTGATTATTTTTGCGGGGATGGTGCTTTTTTTAGCTTTTGGCATTGGTACTTTTAAAGGAAGGGTGGTGCAAACATCACCCCAATTACAGGCCGAACTTATTGCATTACGGTTTACAGGAATTCCAGAGTGTTTTGCGTATAAAGATGAACGAAGCATAGTGCGATCCGGCATCATTGATCCGCAGAAGTTTAGTCAAGATGTTTTAGATCGCTGTTATTACCATTTTCGCAAGGAAGGGTTTACGAGCTTTAATTTTCGGTTACAACTGCAGGGAGAAAATAAAGAATTGTTTACCAATAACTATAAAATTAACGATCGTGATGATTTCACTCTGGTAAAAGAAATACTTAAAAGAACTACCCAAGGATTCGAAAAAGATTTATTGATTATATTTGTTCAGGAAAGAGTGGAGAGAACGACGGATGGAAAGAAAGAGGAGTTAAGAGCATGATCTCGACAAAAAAGGGGCAGTTGGGGAATGCAATTGATTTTTTGTATATTATAGTTGTAGGAATCGTTATCGCTCTTATCGTCTCCGTTAGTCTGTATGGAGTGGTGAGTTCAAGACAAAAAGCAGCTTTAGGCGAGATCGCAGAAGTTGACCGCATCAGCGCGGCAATCCAACACTTGCGGGGGCGATTATATGAAGGAGAGAATCTCGAAAAATTGAATTTAGACAAAGAAATTGCCTTAAGTCAAATACTTAAAGGCAAAATTGTAAAAGGTTGCGAAGATTATATAGATAAAAATGACTGCGATATTGATGCTTTAGATCTTTATAACGAACCTACAATTAATACTTACTGCACTTGGGATGATAAAAGTAAGATCTGTTTAACTCAACATATCGTAGAAATGAAAGAATGAACAACAAAGCTAGGGTTATTTGGTGGACTTTATTCATCCTCATCATCGCCTTTGGTATTTTCTTTTCTTCGACAGCTTTTGTGAAACAAATTCCTAAAAGTGTAAAAGGGACATGGCAGACAGGCTTTCTTAAACATAACGTTTTACAAGCTGAACGGCAGCTTTTAGCGGATGAAGCGGTGGCAAGAAATATAGGCACAGCCTTGGTTTTAGAATTGGCGGGAAATGGTGGATTTAGGAAAGGAGAGACTTCCCGTTGCGGAAAAATACAAGGAGTTAATGCTTGGAATAGGAACGCGGAACTTTGTTTACCTGAAATAGAAGAGACTTTTTCTGCTTCTGCTCTGAAGAAGTTACAGGAAAAAATCCCTAACCGAAAATATACTGCTGTCGGCACTGATGCAAAATTTTTTTATGCTCTTGGGGCGAAGGAAGATATTAATTCAAACTATGGAGAATATATTTTTAATACTTCGATTTCGGCTGATATGGGTTATTCTTTCAGCGAATACAAGGTCCTTTTTACAGACGCTTTTGATCTTCTCGCGCAGTGTAATGAAGAGAAGAATCTCCAGTCCTGCCTGGAGAAAAATCGCCGCGCTTACTGGCGTTTTACTGATTGCGAGAAAGAAGAATTTAAAATTCAAGAACGTCGTGTTGTTTTTTGTGTTAGAAGCCCTTCTTCCTCAACGGTATATGACTATCAAGGGAAAGAAATTCCTGTAAAGTACTCCCTTACTTTGGATTTCACGCCAGAGAAGCCTTTTCCTATCGAAGAACTGGTTGTGGAAAAAGAAGGAATGGAGCTTTCTGTCCGCTTTCCACAAGACCCCTCAGCTGAGGGATATAAAATATATTACACTGATTGGGCAGGAGCTCCTGTAGCGGTGCAAAGAACACATAACCCAGCTGAGGTCTTTGAAACGAAAACGACAGGGTTTGTGGAAGTAAGACTACTCCATAATCCATTATTAGAGAACTGTGTCAAAGAGAAAATGGCGGGAGAAGTCTATCTATGTGAAGGAGAGATCTATTATCTGATTAAAGATTCTCAGATAATTTCAGATGAAACATATTATGTTGGCGTAACTTCTATTAAAGAGGAGAAAGAATCGGGTCTTACTACCTTTATTTTGGCTAAGTAGATATAGAAGACTTTGAAAATTTAGTAGTTATTTAAAATATTCTATATTCTCATTCTATATTATTTAACATATAAATCATTATAAACATCTTTCCTTCAGGAAGGTTCTGATTAATCATGTATAAAATTCCTCTCTCCGAATTAAAAGAAAAAATTATTGTCAGTGGAAAAATTTCAGCTTCAGATTTAGAAAAGAGAATCAAGGAAAAAATTAATGATCTTTCCGGGTTGATCAGCGAGGAAGGGGCCGTGCATATCATTTCTAATGAACTAGGAATTGTTCTTGTTCAGGAAACGCACAATAATTTGAAAATTAAAGAGATGTATGCTGGAATGAGAAGCGTTTCCACGGTTGGCAAGGTGATCCGGAAATTTGACGTGAGGGAGTTTTCTAAAGGAGAATCCACTGGCCGAGTTGGTTCTTTAGTTCTCGGCGATGAAACGGGAACAATCAGAGTAGTTTTTTGGAATGATCAAGTTTCTTTGCTTTCTCAGGTTAAAGAAGACGATGTTCTGATAGTGAAAGAAGGATATGTAAAGGAAAATAATAATGGAAGGGAACTACATTTGGGAGAGCGTTCCAGCATGGAAGTAAATCCACAGGGGATTTCCATCTCGGTGGCTCAGAAGAGCGCTTCCTTCAAGCGTAAGAAAATAGAGGAATTACAACCAGGAGATGATAACGCAGAAATTCTTGGAACGGTCATTCAGGTTTATGACCCCAGGTTCTTCGAAGTCCATCCTGAAACGGGAAGAAAAATTCAACCAGGAGAGGCCATTGCCACGCCTGCGTATTCGTATGTCCTTAACGTTGTTGTTGATGATGGCACGGGAAACATTCGTTGTGTATTCTGGAAAAATCAAACCAATAAGCTGTTGGGGAAAAGTGGCGAGGAAATTTTAAAGATGAAGGAAAGTCCAGGTTTATTTGAAGATCTGAAAACAGATTTACTTGGCGAACAGTTTAAGCTTATGGGCCGAGTGCAAAAGAATGAAATGTTTGACAGATTAGAGTTTAATATTCAAATAGTAGAGAAAGCGAGCGCGGCGGAAGAATTGGCTCGATTACAGAAACTCAGGTAAAATTAAGGCAAAAGAATTAAGAAGCTATTTCCTCTTCTTTTTTGGATGTTATTTCATACTCATATTTTACTCGGAATACTCTTTTTTCTTCTTTTGGGGAGGCTCTTTCCCCCCGGCCATGATCTTCTCTTTTTTTTATTAGTGCTCTTAGGCAGCGTGTTACCAGATTTAGATTCTCAGTATAGCCAGATTAATCAGTGGAGCGGGGTGATCGGTAAAATTATTACGTTCTTTACGAAACATCGAGGGTTACTCCATTCGTTCTTTTTTCACTCTTTTCTTTTTTTCCTCATTAGTTTCTTCTTTCCGTTTTCCTACGCTTCAGCGCTATTTTTAGGTTATCTCGCACATATTCTCGCTGACGGCCTGACCGTTCAGGGGGTGCAGCTATTTTATCCATTTTCTTCTTACAAAACACGAGGTCCAGTTAGAGTCGGCGGATTGATGGAAGAAATTATTTTACTTGTCCTTGTTTTTTTGATTATAGAGTCTCTCTTTTGAACAAGGTTATATCTTGCCTGCCTTATTTTTGGCATTTGCTAAAAGTGATATTTGTAGGGGAAGCAATTTATTAATGGTCTCTTTAGTTTTAAATTAGAGGATAAATATGGACCCAGAAGATAGTAGTTTAGAACAGAAAGTAAGTAATTATGGTCTCTCTCCTTCTTCGGAAAGAGTTGTAGATGTGATCATTGACTATCGGCATGTGGCTAGTTCCCTAGCTACTTTTTTACAAGAGAGAGGATACGCTCCAGGGAGATTTAACGTCAAAAAGACAGGAACAAAATTTTCAAGAACAGTGGAAGGTCATTTCGAGATTAATTCCAGAGGTGATAAAAGAAGAAAAGTGGCGGTAACCATAACTAAGCATCTTTTTGACGGGTATACGGCTACAGTTGAAGATGAATCAACGCCTTACATCTGCCCGGCTGATGTTAAGTATGAATTTAAATTTTTGAAAAGGGGAGTGGCACGAGAGTCGGCAGAAGGAACTTTTCATTTTTGTCAAGATTCTATTTTTGTTAGTTATCACCAAAAAGACAAGAATGGTGAGGATGAGTCTTGGGTCTTAAAATTAATGTATGGACAAAATAAAAGGGAACTTCGGAAACTTTATGAGACCATGCCGGAGATGAAGCATGCTGTTAATCGGCATCTTCTGGACTTAGTCGCGGAGACGGTGTTACGTTTTACAACCTTGGCGCGAGTAATTCAAAATGTCGGTGGAGATGCTTGGTATTTATGGCTTACTGGCGCATCTACTGTTTCTAAAATTCCTGCGGAACGATTTTATTCTAAGACCGCAGCCGAGGTCACTTCAGGGCTGCCTCTGGCTTTTTATTTGAGAATGATAGAATCTCCAAGAACTGTTATTAATCAACTTATAGAAAGGAGTGATGTCGCTTCTTGGCACAGATTAGAAGAAACGATGGAGTTATTAGCTTCCGAAGCCGAATTAACGGAGGAAGAAGCAGCAATTAGCCGGAAAGTTCTGAAATTGGAACATTTATTGAAGCAACCAAATAGTCAGGAAAAAGTGAATGAGGAAGTTAGAAGATGGAACTTAGGGTCATCGCCACAACTCCAAGAAGCACTTAATGAAATAACTCTCATTGATTATGAATCCATAAGAAAGCAGCTTCGTGGTTATCTTTCTGAACTAGAAGCTAGAGGTTTAGTTAAATCAGAGATATCTCTTGATGATATCGTAGATAATAGCATGAAATTATTTCCAGGAAGATATGCTTCTGAATTGCGGCGACAAATCTCTGAAATGCTTAAAGGGATAATACGCCAACCAGCTCAGGAAGAGTACGGACAAGTTCTTAGAAACGTAAAACATCATCTGAATACTAATATTAGAAGTGATATGACGATCTTTCTCGGCAATTATCCTTTAGCGTATCTGGCTGATTCGCATTGGCAAATTCCAATTCCCGGATTTGTGGCTTATTATTTTTTATTGGAAACGGCAGACTACGTGAATCATTCCGGATTCGAGAGATTAAATACCGTAGTTGATCTTCATTATGTTCTCAAAGAGCTGGATAATGATCCCGCGATCTCGTCCGGCGCAGATGTGATAAATCAATATCGCTCTCATCTTACAAGAGTCTCGGCAGGATTATACCCTTTACTGCTGTTGATTGCTGGCGCGGGGCAGTATTTTTCTACGAGAACAAATGGTTTTACTAATTATGTGACGGATATGTTTGCTTTTTTGGCGAAGTATGCCGGAATGAAGCAATGGCATAAGTTTATGAATGCCTTAATTGAACGATGTGAAAAAGAGTTAACGGAAGAGTCTAAAAGTGATTAAAGGTCTATTTTGAGACGCTGAAAAGGAGACAGGAACAATTTTATAATGGAAAGATTTTTATATATAACTGATTATAGTGGTCTATAATTTACAAATAATGGCAACAACAACTATACAATTGGACAAGTCCTTAGTTAAATCTCTCAAGGAGATTCAGGAATATCCTCGGCAGACATATAACGAGCTGATCAAGCACATGATAAAAATTTTCCAAGCAGTGAAGAAAAACAACCAATATGATGAATTTCTCCATAAGATCCAACAAGCCAAAATGAAAGAACTGTGGGATAATGTGGAAGATGAGGCCTGGGAACGTGCTTAAATCGGGGGATGTTGTTCTTGTAGATGTCCAGTTCACTGATACATTCGAGATAAAGAAACGACCTGCTCTTGTCCTGTTTGAAGAACTTGGCAATGTTGTTGTTGTCGGAATCACAAGCAATACTAGTATGAAAGGTGTTTCATTGACAAAAAGAGATGGAGTGGTAAAAGACAGCATTATAAAATTAAATTATATTTTTACTATTTCTCAAGCAATGATTGAAAAGACACTTTTTTCTGTATCAGCAGAGAAGAGAAAAGAAGTATTTAATGTGATGATTGAAAAACTCAATACCTTGCGATGATATCTCACTGGTCACTGGTCAACTTCGGATAGGGTTTTTAAAGAAGCAGCAGTATTATATCATCAGCAATCAGAAATTGGTTGCGCCTCACCGTCATTCTAAAGAGGACGGTTGAAACAAAATGCGATAAGCAATGAGGTGTTGCTTTATGAAACAAATAGAAGTAGCGCAAGCTATAAAAAATGGACAAGGAAATGTCCCAGAAAAAAAGTTCCGTGCTGGAGCAGTATCTGCGACTGTATGGTTAAATAAGGGACAGCGCCTTAATGGAGAAGAAACAGAGTACAGGGCTATCTCCATTGAGAGAAGTTATACAAATAAGGAGGGCAAGTGGCAGTCAACGAATTCTCTTCGTATCAATGATTTGCCTAAGGCAGGAGTAGTGCTCCAAAAAGCCTACGAATATCTTGTTTTTAAGGAACAAGATTTGTTTAAAAGTGTATAATAATACATATAAATAATGAGGTGTTAAAATGGTTGAAAATGGAAGTTATGCGGAGTTAAAAATGGAAAAATTATCATTACAAGATCTCCCGGGAGTAGGGGCAGCAACAGCAGAAAAGCTTGAACAAGCAGGATATAGAGATTTAATATCTATTGCTGTGGCAACAATTGGAGAATTAGTAGAAACAACTGGTGTGACAGAAACCGTGGCTCGAAAGATGATTAACGCCGCCCGCGACAGTATGAAAATGGGATTTGAAACGGGCACGGAAATGTTACGAAAGAGACAAGCAGTTGCAAAAATTAGCACTGGCAGCAATAGTTTTAATACTTTACTGGGTGGCGGGTTTGAGACCGGAGCGATAACAGAATGTTTTGGTGAGTTTGGTTCAGGAAAGACGCAAGTAGGTCATTCTTTAGCCGTGCAGACACTTAAACAAGAACCAGACGCGACAATAGTATACATAGACACGGAGAATACATTTAGACCGGAAAGAATTCAGCAGTTTGCTGAAGGGGCAGGTCTTGATAGCGAAGAGGTATTGGAGAAGATTATGGTAGCGCGTGCCTATAACTCTGATCATCAGATGCTCCTAACTGAGAAAATTGAGAGTCTGATTACAGAGCAGGGGAAAAAAGTCCGCTTAATTGTTGTGGATTCGCTTACGTCTCATTTTCGAGCTGAGTTTATCGGCCGAGGCACGCTGGCGGAAAGACAGCAGAAACTTAACAGACACATGCACCAGCTTTCAAAATTAGCGGCAAGTTATAACATTTGTGTCTATGTAACAAACCAAGTTATGGCGAAGCCGGATCAGTTTTTTGGTGACCCCACGACTAGCATTGGGGGGCATATCGTAGGACATGCTTCCACGTTCCGAATTTATTTACGTAAAGGGAAAAAAGGAACAAGAGTAGCAAAGTTGATAGATGCACCAAACTTAGCGGACGGAGAGGTCTGCTTTGAAGTAGCAGAAAATGGACTACGCGATGTGGCTTAGTTCTATTTTCTTTTTTTCTTTATTTTCCAAAACATTTAAAAATCAGAAGTTGTTATTTAACAATAAATGGAAATCATTACTTTGCTTTTTTGACCTATGAATAATTCTTACGATAGTTCTACAATCGAAATTTTACTTATAATGGAGGTAATAGACCCATGAATGAACAAAGTGCACCGGTACGTGTTGGAGAAACTTTTGATGTGGCAATTAATTCTATCGGAGGAAAGGGCGATGGTATTGCCAAGGTCAAAGGGTTTGTCTTATTTGTCGCAAATACGCAAAAAGGGGATTATGTTAAAGTCAGGGTTACAAAAGTCCTTCCTACAGTAGGCTTTGCTGAAGTTGTGGAAAAATTAGAAAAACCAGTAAAAGAATCGAAATATGCTACTGTAACTCAGGAAGAATTCACTGGAACGGAAGAAATCAGCGAAAAGTATGAAGACACGGATGATTTTGGTTCAGATCTCAAAGAAGAATGAAGAGATTATTTGTCGCTATATCTATTTCTCCTGAAATTAAGGAGAACGTGAAGCAACTTTATGCAGAATTAGTGAAAAAAGGCGTTGATTTGAAATTAGTGAAGATGGAAAATCTTCATTTTACACTTAAATTCTTGGGGAATATTAGTGAAGAAAGGATTTCTGTTATTGAAGAAAGTATTACGGCGGCCCTACTGGGACAGAAGTCTTTTTCATTATCTTTGAGGGGAATGGGAACTTTTTCTAATAAAGACCGCATCACTGTGGTCTGGATTGGCGTTGTTGATTCTCCTTTAGCATTGCTGATGAAAAAGATTAGTCAGAAATTAGAATTTGAGCGAAAAAAAGAAGGCGAAGATGCTCCTCATCTTACCATCGCAAGAGTAAAATCAGGAAAAAATCCGCAATGGTTAAAAGAAATAATATCCGAGTATAAGTTTAAAGAATTCGGCACAATGGTAGTAGAAAAAGTCGTGTTATATGAAAGTGAGTTGGGAAAGGAAGGAGCGAAATATAGAGTGGTGAGAGAATTCTCTTTGGAGTGACTTCTACCTTACAGGTATCCTTGTAAATTTCTTGCATTCGAAGCAGGAAATGATGACTTTTCCTTGCCTCGTTCGTATTCTTGAATTAACTCCTGGCTGTAAGTATGAATTACAGTGTTTACAGAAGCGGCGTTTGAACTCTTTCGGGAGAGGCAAGCGAGATTTCATGGCGATTTTACGTGCCAAAAAGACATATCTATTAGCGAGGGATTTATTCTGAGGGAATACTTTCTCAGCCTGAGTGGAGAGGATCGCAAGACGTTCTCTGGCGATATCTTTTTGTTTTCCTTTGGAAAAGAGAGGTTTTGGCATAAATCAAGAAAAATACAGTAATGATAAAAAACTTCCTCTTTTATTTGCTATTTTAGCTAGGCGACAACAACAAGGCATATAAACTAATTCTTTTTCTTCCGATGACATGAAAAGGGGAAGACCAACACGCAGTCAAATTCGCCAGAATATTGTCGAGATTCTTTTTTTTTTAGGAAAAGGCTATGGCTATCAAATTGCAAAAATTTACAATGAAGTGTTTCCTCAAGTTACTCAGAGAAGTGTTTATTATCATTTGCGGAAGGGCATTTTGACAAATGAAATTGAAATTCATAAAATAGAAGAAGAAAAAGGAAATTTTTCCTGGGGGCCATTGGCAGAAAAGATTTATTATACTCTGGGAAAAGGTTCTAGCCCTAAAGGGGAGATAAAAGTAAGTGAATTTTTAAAAAAAATGTCACTGGGAAAATAATTATGGAACCAGATTTTTTAAATATGAGTCGCGCTTGGTCTTAAAAAAGTGTTTACGATATCTTCTAAAATTTGTAGATCTAGAAGTTCATGCCCTTCCCTTGCAATAAAGTAGGTTTTGTTTCTTCTCGTTACTTTTCCAGAGGAGCGTAGATCTGCCATCTGTCTGCTTGCAGTTTCGCGTGACATGCCAGCCACTTTTGCAATATCAATACCTGTAAAAAGGATAGTCTCTTTTATTCCAGTCTCAACTTTTCCATTAAGGATGGCTACAGCGTAAAGAATGCTCAGATCCAGATTTTGTCTCCTTATTGCACTGAGGGCAGCGGCAGCAGCATACATCCTTGCTTCCCTTGTCGTGCCATACCTTAGATCTGCTTCGGTGAGGGATGAAGCTTCAATTTGGTTTATTCTTCCCATAAGCTGTGATGTATGGAGCTCAAGTGATATGAAAGAGGGCCAACCTTTATCGGAGTTGGGAATTCCGATCATAGTTCTGGCATTATACCTTCCCATAAATTGAGGGAAACCTTCCAGAGGACCAGCGTACATGAGAACAATACCATCATTAACAGTTAGAATCTCATGTCTTAATTTGTCCTCTGTCTCGGGATAAATCACTGTTTTTTCCATAGAAAAAAACTTTCACAATAAGATTTATATAAACTTTTTGTGTTTCAATGACCCATATGACTTTTTCAGAGCAGGTTTATGTATTATGTAGGAAAATACCACGAGGTAGGGTCACCACGTACAAAATTCTCGCTGAAAAGTTAGGGATAAAAGGATATCAAGCCATAGGTCAAGCCTTGCGTTGTAATCCTTATGCATCAGATGTTCCTTGTCACCGGGTTATAGCCAGTAATGGAAGTATAGGCGGCTTTAAAGGAAAACGAGAGGGAAAGGAAATAGATGAGAAAGTTCGTTTATTAAAGGGCGAAAGCGTCTTGGTCATTCAAGGAGAAGTAGATTTACATCAGTATCTTTATTCATTCTCGTAGCCAAAAACTATTTAAAACGAGTTCCAAAAACTCTCTGCTATGCTGAAACCACAAAAATTTGTCGGCGTCGTGGTTGAGAATAAGCTTCTTGCACCAGATGTATTAAAACTTTCTCTTAAAGTTCCACTTAGTTTTGGCTTTACGGCAGGTCAGTTTGTTACCATTAAAGTGAATAATGGAAAAGAGTCCCGTATGAAATCATATTCTATCCTTAATCCTCCTTCTCAGCCGGGAAAATTAGATTTTTGCATCAAAATACTTCCCGATGGTTTTGCTTCCGATATTTTTAAAGCAGCGAAAGAAGGTGATTCCTTTGACATTACAGGGCCTTTAGGGCATTTTTTCTTTGATGAGGAAACTTTACATGAACATTGGTTCATTTGTGCTGGAACGGGAATAACACCTCTGTATAGCATGCTTCAAGAGTATGTGCCGAGATCCCCAGGGAAGAAGTTCAGGCTTCTCTTTGGGGCAAGAACACAAGACCATTTACTCTTTTATGAAGAGTTTAGAAAGATGGAGAAGCGGTATCCTTACTTTACTTATTTTCCAATACTCAGTAGAGAAAATTGGGAGGGGAAAATGGGGCATGCGCAGGATCATCTTGGCAAGGATTTGCAAAATAAAACGTTTTATATTTGCGGGTTGAAAGATTTAGTATTGGAAACGAAAGAATTGCTTCTCAACAAAGGAGTTGACTCTAAAAATATTAAATTTGAGAGGTATAACTAACTATTTTTCTTCAAAAACTGTTCGTAAATATGCATCCTCTCCATCATCTGCGACAACGCTCTTTGCGTTCCTGGGATGTGGTCTTTCTCCAGGAACGTTTTAATCTCCAGGCTTAATTTTGAATCAGCCAGAAGGCTTAAGTTTTCTAAGGTAGAATTGAAGTGCCAGACGTAATGCGAATAAATGCTTTTAATCCTGGCATAATTAGATTTAATCCAGGGCCAAACTAAGTTTCTTCCATATGGATTTCTGCACATGCCGGCGATTAAATAGACTATATTTTGATGTCTCACTTCACCTGAAAGTGCTAAGTCCAAGGCTCTTTTTAACAGTTTTTTGTCCTTGAAATAAGCTAGTGAAGTCAGTAATTGAACCTGGTCCTGCGGATCTTCTGATTTCCTGTATAAGTTTAATAGTATATCATAAACACTTTCGCCGCCCTGCCAGGCCGCCAGCCGGTAAAGGGTAGCTTTTAAATCAGGGTCAACTAATTCTGGATTTTTTAAAAATTGTTCAAACAATTGTTGCGCTTTTTCCAGAACATTCTGATGTTCCAGAATTCCTAATTTTCTGATTACGGCGCTTCTAAGCGTTCCATCAGTTTCGTTCTCACCTGGATTTTTTTTCCAGCCAAATTTATTTAATAAATCCCCGCAAAATTTCTTAGAAGTTTCTTTTACGTTAGGAAACTCGCTTAGTATTGACAACTGAGTTAAATTTTCCAGAATTTCCGAGACGACAAGGTAGTCCTGGCCATTATACAACCCTACCATTTCCAAATACTGGTTTAAATTAATCTCTGTGGCCAGGCATAAAGCAAAGAAATCGCTGTAAATACCCCAGAGATCCAGCCGATTTAATTTGCCTAAAGAATTTTTTAATTCCTCAGCTAATTCTGGAGAATATTTTACTCTGTAAAAACCTGTTTGGCCTTGGTTAACTTTTAACCGGCCTTTTCGGTCAACTTCCAAAAACTTCTCTTTCATTAAAATATAACTATGGTCCACAGAGATGGGAATGATCCAGGTTTGGTTAACTTTTTTGTCTTTGTTATCTTTCTTATTAATGAATTGGAATCTTTTTTGCGATAGTTTTAGTTTTTTGCCGTTTAAGCTGGCCTCCACTAGAGGGAAACCAGTCTGATTTAACCAGTTGTCCATCATTTTCTCAACTGGCTTATCGGTAAATTGAGCCATTTCTCTCCACAGATCGTTTCCTTCAGCATTTTTATAAGAATTCTTGGAAAGATAACGCTGCAGGCCGTTCCGGAAATTTTCTTCGCCGATATAATTTTCCAGCATCCTTAACACCATCCCTCCTTTGGAATAACTGATGGCGTCAAAAACTTCCCCGATTTCGACAGGACTGTTAACATTAACATTGATAGGATGCGAATTATTTAAAGAGTCCAGAAAGTATGCCCCGCTAACTCGGTTATTAAGAAAGTCAGCCCATGGATCCATCTCAGGGTAATGATACGCAACTGCCTTATAGGCCATGTAATCGGCGAAACTCTCATTTAACCACAGATCGTTCCACCAGTTCATGGTTACCAAATTCCCGAACCATTGGTGGACTAATTCATGCGAAATGATTTCAGCCACTCTTTGCTTGGCTGACAGGGATGAAGATTTTGGATCATAAAGGAGAGCGTCTTCCCGGAAAGTTATGGCTCCCCAGTTTTCCATGGCGCCAGAGCCGAAATCCGGCACGGCAATCAGGTCCAGTTTGTCCAAGGGATATTTTATTCCAAAATAGTTTTCAAAGTAAGTTAAGAACTTTTTGGCAGTTTCTAAGGCCAATTTTCCATACTTCTCGGCCTTGCCGGGAACGGTGATGATCCTTATTTTTTTGTTTTGAAAGACTTCTTCGAGAGAATCAAATTTTCCTGCTCCCAGATAAAGAAGATAGGCAGACATTCTGGGAGAAGTGTCAAAGGTGTAAGTAGTTAAGTTATTTCTGGATTCTTTAGTTACAACTGTAGTGTTGGACAGAGCTTCAAATTCCTTTGGGGCGGTAATTTTTATGTCAAAAGTCGCTTTAGCCCCTGGCTCATCAATACAGGGAAAGGCTTCCCGGGCATGAGCCGCTTCAAATTGAGTAGTATACATAAACCCGCCCTTGTATTTGCTTTTGTACAGTCCGGTAACCTGCCCATATTGGCTTTGGAATTCCAGGGTTAACTTTAATTTTCCTTTAGGGCAGGCTGTTTTTATGATTAGGATCTCCTCCTGATAAGAAATATTTTTTAAAGGAATTTTCGTTTGGCCTAAAGAAGCTGTAGTTATCCGGATATTCTTTCCGTTTAGAAGAATCTTCTTAGACGACGCTGCAGCTTCCAGCGAGATAGTTTCTTTTCCGGAGAACTGATCTTCAGCAGTTAAATTAAAATGAATCTGGTAATTTATCGGCAGAATATGTTCATTTAAGGGCTTCATGCTTCAGGTGGTTATCAGGAATGTTTTTAAAGATTTCTTTAAACAAGAGATAAGGTTTTTATAATCCCTGCAGATTTGGACTTTTAGATACTTATTGGAGGTTATTAACATGAATAATATAAGAAAAGTAATGTTATCTTTAGGTTTAGCTGGAATTATCGGTGGAATGGGGGTAATGGGTTATCAAGGGAACTTGATGAACGTATTAAAATCTGATGAACGTGTGAGAGAGGTCTTAGATTTGCGTGATATAGCCAATCATGCTGGAGAAAAGGATCCCTCGCTTTCTGTGGATATGGTGTATGATTTTACAACAATACAGGCCAAAGAATTAGAACAAACAAAGCTCTAGGTGGGTGCGGTATTTTGCTGATGGTGGCTGGATTAGCCTCAGCTGGAATTTCATACGCTGCCGGAACAGGTTATCAAAGTAAAGAAAATGAATAACCTTATCATTGGATTAGTAAATACTTTAGAACAAGCTATAAATAAAAAGAATAAATACGGAGTTAAAAAAGACCAAAGGGGGTTATTAACATGAATAATTTAAGAAAAGCATTGTTAGGAGCTGGTTTAGCTGGGGTAATTGGCGGAGTTGGAGTAACGGGTTATCAGTTGGATCAAAAGGATGAGTTAAGATCCGATGAACGCGTCGAAGAAGTTTTAGATTTGCGTAATATAGCTTATCGAGCCAGAAGAAATGGCCCCTCGCCTTCTATGAAGGTTATTTATGATTTTGCGACAAGACGCGTCGGTGAATTAGAGCAGGTGCCAGAAGTCAAAAGAAAATTAGGGGAATATGAAACCCATAATTTCAATGAGGCGTGGGGTATTTTACTGGCGCTGGCAGGATTTGTCCCAACTATAATTTCCGTAGGAGCCGGAATTGGTTATCAAAGAAAATAAAGATCATGGATAACCTTATCATCCTTGGAACCGGCATCGCTGGCTGCACGGCGGCTATTTACGCCGCTAGAGCCAACTTGAATCCGCTGGTTATTTCCGGGCCGGAAGACGGCGGGCAATTAACTTTAACGACGGAAGTAGAAAATTTTCCCGGCTTTCCGGAAGGAATTAAAGGTACGGAATTAGTTCAATTGTGCAAGAAACAAGCCGAGAGATTTGGCGCTAAATTGGAGATTGATTTAGTTTCAGAATTTAATCCAATTAATGATGGTTATGAATTGAAACTGGCTTCAGGGAAAAACCTGCAAACTAAATCTGTAATCATTGCTACTGGCGCTTCGGCAAGATGGTTAGGGTTGCCTTCAGAAAAGAAATATCAAGGACGGGGAGTAAGCGCCTGCGCCACCTGTGATGGAGCGTTTTATAAAGGCAAAGAAGTAGTGGTTGTTGGCGGCGGCGATTCAGCCATGGAGGAATCATTGTTTCTAACTAAATTTGCTTCCAAAATAACGATCATACATCGAAAAGATTCTTTCCGGGCTTCTAAAATTATGCAGCAGAGAGTTTTAACTAATCCCAAAATAAAAGTGGTTTGGAATTCTGAAGTTGTAGAGATTCTTGGGGATAGTAAAAAAGTTACTGGAATTAAGATAAAAAACACTGCTGGCAGTAGGAGTTCTTTAGCTTGCAATGGCGTCTTTCTAGCGATCGGGCATGTGCCTAACACTAAGGTATTCGTTGGAAAATTAAATTTGGATGAAAAAGGTTATTTGCAAGCTGACCGGTTCATGCATACCAATCTGCCGGGAGTGTTTGCCGCCGGGGATGTTCAAGATATACGATACCGGCAGGCTATAACGGCTGCAGGGACAGGATGCCAGGCGGCCATGGAAGCAGAAAAATATTTAGCTGAACATGAAAAATGATCACTTTTTATGATTAAAAAATGGAAGTATATTTTTTCCTCGGAAGGACATACTCCACTGATCCAAATACAGCTATTCAATTTGCATTAACATCGTTAGGATCTGAAAATCCAGGAACAGGTGACTGTGATTATTCTCGTCGTGAAACTAAAATATCTTTCGCTATTCCATCCTCGGGTAAAATTAGAGTTTCTGTCCCTGAGAAAGATTTTGGAGACATAGGAGAGTTGGTAAGATTTTTACATCCAGAAAAAAATACTGATGCCCACCATAACCCCATTGATTCGAAAAAAAGTCTTACCTTCTCCAAAAAGTGAAGAACCAAAAGAGCAGAGTTAGGATAATGCTGATGGTTATGGAAGTTCCTAATGGGAAATAGAGTTTGAAGTTCTCTTTTTCAATTTTGATATCTCCCGGCAAATTGCCAAAGTGAAAGTATTTTCCTCCAAAGTGCCAGAAGATGCCGATACCTATTAAAAATAGTCCGAAAACAATTAACAGCTGAGGTACGGACAATTCGCTCATGTGTCTTTTAGATGTCAACTATCATTTAAACTTAACTAAAAAAAAAGCTCTGTAGAAAAAGTCGCCGCCACTCAAAATAAGATCTTAAAGCGGCACGAAGGTTACGGCCAAGGCGACTTTTTCGAGATTTTCTACAGAGCCTAAAAAAAAGAAAAAAGAAGAAAAAATATTATATCTCTTTATATATCGGAAACTGTGCACATAATTGTCTGATTTCTTCTCTAATCTTTTGTTTTACAGAAGTATCATTCATATTCTTCAGTACTTTGGCTATCCACTCCCCGATTTGTTTCATTTCCGTTTCCTTCATTCCTCTCGTTGTTAAAGCGGGAGTTCCGATACGCACTCCGCTCGGTTTAAATGGCGGGGATGGATCGTAGGGAACAGTATTACAATTGGTGCATATTCCCGCTTCTTCCAGGGCCATGGCCGCGGGTTTGCCTAAACCTATTCCTTGCGGCCGCAGGTCAATTAATATCAGATGATTATCTGTTCCATTGGTAACTAATTTAATATCGCTCTCCATTAATGTTTCGGCCAGAGCTTTAGCGTTCTTGACGATTTGTTGAGCATAGACTTTGAAATCTGACGTAAGGGCTTCTTTGAAACAAACGGCTTTGGCAGCGATAATATGCTCATGCGGCCCGCCTTGCAATCCAGGAAAGACAGCGCGGTCAATTTCTTTTGCGTACTTTTCTTTACACATAATGATGGCGCTTCTCGGTCCGCGTAAAGTTTTATGCGTGGTTGTCGTCACAATATCTGTAAAAGGGAAAGGACTATAATGCACTCCTGCTACCACCAGTCCGGCAATATGGGAAATGTCAGCAAGGTGAATGGCGCCAACCTCTTCGGCAATTTCTTGGAATTTTTTAAAATCGACGAGGCGAGGATAAGCCGTAAAACCAGAAATAATCAGCTTTGGCTTTTCTTTTAAGGCGAGGATTCGTATTTCATTGTAATCCAAGAGTTCAGTGTCTTTATTTACGCCGTAAGAAACAGCCTTAAACAGCTTTCCGGAAAAATTGTAGGGATTGCCATGAGTTAAGTGGCCGCCACAACTAAGATCTAATCCCATAAATTTATCACCTGGAGAGAGGAAAGAAAAAAATACAGCTTGGTTGGCAGGGCTTCCAGAGAGAGGCTGAACATTCACGTGCTCAGCGCCAAAAAGCTTTTTAGCACGTTCCAGAGCAGTTATTTCTACTTCATCAATAAATTCGTTTCCTTGATAATACCTTTTTTTAGGATAGCCTTCACTATACTTGTTATTGAGAATACTTCCACAGGCTTCAAGAACTGCTGAACTGGCATAGTTCTCAGAAGGAATCATTTGCAAAGTTGTTTGCTGGCGCGCTAATTCTTTTTTCATGGAATTATATATCTCCGAATCTTCTTTTTGTAAGAAATTCATTTTTTCTTCATCACCACCGATTCAAATTCTGGAAAGTCTTTTTTGTCTATGATTTTCCATTCCTTTTTGTTAAAAGCTGGAAAATAAATGTCTCCTTCGTATTCTTTTTTAATATAAGAGATAAACATGGTATCTACGAAAGGTAAGGCTTGAGTAAAGATAGCGGCGCCACCAATGACAAAGATGTCTTTCTGAAATGATTTTCCTTTCTCGAGAGCTTGCTCAATACTTGTGCACACTTCAGCTCCTTCTATCTGATCTTGGGAGCGGCTGATGATCAGGTTATGGCGATTTGGCAAAGGGCGGAATTTTTTTGGCAAACTTTCAAAGGTCTTCCGTCCCATAATAACAACTTTTCCCTCAGTTAGGAGTTTAAAATTTTGCAGATCATCTGGAATATGCCAAGGCAGTTTGTTGTCTTTTCCAATCACTCCGGTTTTAGTCATGCCAACGATAATGGAGATCATAAATTTACCTTAAGATTACACTGCAATAGGCGCTTTAATAGATGGATGGGGATCATAATTGAGGAGTTCAAAGTCGTCAAACTTAAAATTGAAAATGTTTTTCACATTCTGGTTAATTTTCATAATTGGCAAAGGGCGAGGTTCTCTCTGCAGTTGTTCTTTAACTTGTTCCAGATGATTGTTATAAATGTGAACGTCGCCAAAAGTGTGAATGAATTCTCCTGGTTGTAAATTTGTCACTTGAGCAATCATTAGGGTTAAAAGAGCATACGAGGCAATGTTAAACGGCACACCCAGGAAAACATCCGCGCTTCGCTGATAGAGTTGACAGTGCAATTTTTTATTGACTACCATAAACTGAAATAAAGAGTGGCAGCTCGGTGGCGCATGGTGGTGATTTCGAATAAGTTCTTCGATTTCTCCGACATTCCAGCCGCTAATAATAATTCTTCGAGAAGTGGGGTCATTTTTAATTAAATCAATGACATTCTGCACTTGATTAACTTCCTTTCCGCTTGCAGAGCTCCAACGCACCCACTGCTTTCCATAAATAGGGCCTAATTCTCCATATTCTTTAGCAAACTTAGGGTCTGTTTTTATTTTTTCTATGAATTCTTTCATCTTTTCTTTCCAAATTTCAGAATAGCGCGGATATTTTTCAACAAGGCTGTTTTTTTCTAAATATATTTGGAAAGACCATTCATTCCAAATGTTCACTCCGTTTTGCACCAGGTATTGGATATTTGTATCGCCGCGCAAGAACCAAAGTAATTCGTAGATAATGCCTTTAATAAATACTTTTTTGGTGGTTATCAGGGGGAAGCCGGCACTTAGATCAAAACGCATTTGATAGCCAAAGACACTTCGTGTACCAATACCGGTACGATCTTCTTTTTGTATTCCTTGGTCCAAAAGATGTTGTAAAAGGTGGAGATATTGCTGCATGAAAACCACTCTTAATTCTAAGGAAGATTTAGGTTTAAATAGATTATGCTATAACAATACATTTGGTTCTTCTCCAGCAATGTTTTTTTAAAGAACTTGCTCCTTTTGCAGGATATGTTAAAAGATGAATTCTCTTATCTTTACAGTTTGAAGGATTCTCGCACTCAGTTTAAGCTGGAGGGAATGAAAAAATTGATGCAAATCCTGGGAAACCTTGACGCTGCTTATAAAACAATTCATGTAGGGGGAACAAACGGCAAAGGGAGCACTTGCGCTTATCTTGCGGAAATTTTACAGCAAGCTGGTTATAACGTGGGGTTGTATACAAGTCCGCATCTTCTCCATTATAATGAACGAATTCAGGTTAATAGAAAAAATATTTCCGATAAGGAAATTAAGGCGCTAATCCTGGAAATAAGAAAAAAATTATCAGAACATAATCTTACGACTACCTTCTTTGAACTGACAACGGCGATGGCGTTTCTTTATTTTGCACGTAAGAAGGTGGATATAGCCGTGATAGAAGTGGGATTAGGTGGAAAGTTAGATGCTACAAATGTCATCACTCCTCTCGTTAGCATCATTACAAACATTGATCTGGAACATACGGAGATTCTAGGGGATACAGTGGAAAAAATTGCCTCTGAAAAAGCGGGGATTATTAAAGAGAATGTTCCTTTAGTGACAACAGAGCAAAAAGAATCGGTTTTAAAAGTTTTCAAGAAACAATGTCAAGAAAAAAATTCTCTTTTCTACCATGCCGATGTTTCTGTTTTAGGTAATTTTCGTCCTTCTTTAAGGGGGAAACATCAAAAGTTCAATGCGGCCGCAGCAGTTAGGGCGGTGAAAATCTTACAGGAACAAGGTTGGTCTATTCCAGAAAAAGCTCTTAAGCAAGGAATTGAGGAAGCTTTTTGGCCAGGGAGATTTCAAGTCGTATCAAAAAAACCATTTATTGTTGTAGATTGTGCTCACAATCCCGAGGGGATACATGTTCTCGCTGATGTTGTGAAAAAGATTAGAAAGCGTCATCTTCTTCTCTTAGCAACAGCTCAAGATAAAGATTCAGAAGAAATGGTGCATATCATCGCTCCACTGTTCAAGAAGGTCATTGTGACAGAAGGAAACTATCGAGCTAAATCAGCAGAAAAACTTGGGCAAGAAGTTCAAGAATATGTTCCTGATGTAGAAATTATTCCTGAATGCAGAAAAGCTGTACAACGAGCTTTATCATTAGTGCAAAAAGACGAACTTTTTCTCGTCACTGGTTCCATTTACATGGTTGGCGAGGCTTTACAATATCTTAAGCAGCAAGGGAAGAAATAAATTTAGGAATAAAATAAGCAAAAAGAAGAGGCTGACACGCCGGTAACTTTGTTCTCCTTTCTCTGCGCCTCTTAACTTATACAGGAATACTTGAGCCATTCTTCCTCCATCAACAATGGGCAAAGGCAGTAAGTTAAAGACGCCAATACCGAAGCTGAGCAAAAAGAGCCAGCGAAGGAAGCGAGAAAAACTCTGGATGAGATCATACGCTGTTGCACCTAATTTGGTCCTATATTCTGGTTTAACTTCGACTTCATTTCGGATTTCATTAATGCCCAGGAAGGGGCGTTGCGGGGCATCTGGATTTGAAGCTAAAGTGATGTTGTAACTTCCCTGCATCGTTTCGATGATTGTTTTTTGGCTAGGCTTTTTCGTTAGTAATTCCTGCTGAAATTCTTGGAAGGTTTTTGTTTTCATTCCATCTATTCCGGTAATAATGGTGCCTGGTTTAATTCCAGCTCGAGCAAAGGGAAGGTCTTCATTAACATACTTGTCAAAAGTAAATCCTGTTTCTGTTACTAAAGCGGTTTGAAGAGGAGTGATGATGACGACGATGGTTAGAAGAGCAACAATGGCGAGGACAATGTTTGAGAATGATCCGGCGGCAAGAACAGAGTACTGGACAACGTCCTGCTGTTTGCGCAGTTTCACTTCGTCTGGCTCAACAAAGGCTCCTAAAATAGGCCCAAAAAAGACTAATCCGGTGTTCTTAACTTCAATATGATGGGCTCTGGCAACAATACCGTGTGAAAATTCATGAACTATAGCAATAAGGAAAAGGGCAATAATCCAATCCCAAAACGTAAGCACGCCTAATCCCGGAACACGCATTCCCGGGTAAACTATAGAAGCGCCCGCGACAATAGTTTCCTGAGTGAAATAATCAAAAAGGTTCTTAATGAGAAGATAGGAAATGAACACTAATCCTACAAAACCAACACCAACTCCAGTGTACCCCAGTAAAATCACCCATTCGCGAAAATGTTGCGAATATTTATCCATCCATTTTAGCCCGATCTTGGTGCGATAGAGAATAATGACTTTGGCTTGAATGTCGAGCTTATGCCTTTTAATGAGCAGGAAAGCAATAATAAAAAGGTAGAAAATAATAATAGACTTGTACTGCAGGATTATAGGTAAGAAAGGCATGATGGAAAAGAACTTCTTCTTCTATTTATGTGTTATGGTAAGATCCTATTTCTTCCGCTTGGGGCGGAGTTTTATGGAATCGCAATTCCGGCATTTAACTTTCCCTTGGCTTACTTTAAGGCTAGGAGCGCGAATCTTGGTTTTACAATTGCGGCAGACAAAAACATTGCGCATTAAACGAACCGCAGCTTGTTCAAACTTAACCATTTATTTCACCTGTTTCATAACTCGTGCTCCAAGGACAAGCCAATAAAGGATCTCTACTCCATCCTTTACTTGCCCTTGCAAGTCTTCCGGGATGTCCATTTCAAAAGTTTCATATGTTTCCATGTCCATAACATTCGCAGTATTTCCACTAATGGAAAGCACTTGGGCTGATTTTTTTTCGATAATGGGAACTTCGACTTTGTCGTGTCCTGGCATTACTGTCTGCCGTTTCTTGGCGTCAAGTATCCCCACCGCAATTAAATTAACTTTAGCATGGCCATGCTTCCCCGGCCTGGAAGTAGCCGTATCTGTAATTTTACAAGGAGCGCCATCAATAATAATTGTATCCCCTTTCTTTAAGCTTCCGACACTGACGAGTTTTGTTTCGCTCATGATAACCACCTTTATTTCAGTGCTAACTGGATGTCTTTTTCCGTAATCGTTCTTCTGCCGGCATGTTCAGCAAACACGGCAGCTTTTTTGCTTATAACTTTAGCTTGCTCTTCTAAGACTTCAGCTAAAGCTTCTTTGGCTTTGTCAGAAACGCGGAGCCCACTCATTTCACGGATTAGTTTATCCATGGCATTAAGAGATAAAACTCGCTTCTGAGCCATGAAAAAGCCAAAAATGAGGTTATTTATAAAGATATTGGTGGGTGATTTTGGAGGGAAGTTATAAAAATAAATTTCTTACTATCACTTTTCTCCAAGAAGGGAAATGAATCGTCCTTGTGACAAATCTTTTAGGGCTTCATCAGCAGTAAATGTTCTTACGTTCATGCATACATATACTCCTGAAGGTAAATGTCTTATTTCAGCGATAGCGTACCCAAGATTAAATGTTCCATCAGAAGGACAAAATCCTTCAATAGGGATCATCGATCCAGTAAAAATTACAGTAGCTTCTTTTTTTGGAGTTTTTGTTTTTAATCTCTTTTCAATGTATCTGGCTGTATCAACCATAGTGTATGTTCCATGCGTCACAATAAACTGTAGTTCTGGCGAAGATTGGATAAGCTCAAAAAGATAGTCCCGATCTTCTGTGGTTATATTCCGAGAATCTTTCAAACAAACCTGTGAGTAAACGGCATTTTTTTCAGAGAGTCCTATCATTTTTAGGATATCTGGAATAATAGACTTGTCTCGCGGGACTACGGTATCTGTTGAATGGGAGAATTTAGAGTCAATGGTCCCACCAGTGATAATAAAATGAATTCTCTCGGTCATAACCAGACCTAAATTCGTCTTTGTTTTTAAATCTTCCCATAATGACTACTTTAGAGTGATCATCTGTTCTGCGACTTAGGTCGGCTTGTTTTTTTCGCGAACTTATTACAATGTTCAGAACTCATTTCAAAACCAATTCCAGAATCTTACTCTTTTTTTCTTTCTGATAATTCCTGTAATATCCTGTTCCCTGTCTTTATATTGGGGATATTGTGCTTCGTCTTCTTTAAAAGCAGGACTGTGGAATGAACTTCGTCCATTTTTATGATTAAATTGATGTTTCTTGTGTAATAATTCGTGATACATCAAATAATCGAGGATTTCTTGTGGAGTTTCTTTAAATAAGGTGGAAACAGTAACAGAATCGTCATGAAAGTTGTAATGGGCCAGTTTTCGATGCGAGTCTTTTCCCCATTTAAGATTTGGCTTCTCCATTTGGTTGAAAAAGAATTGTTCGTTAAGGCGGTGGAATGAGGCTTCTAAAATGGGATCTGTTTCTGTTTTAGGCGTGAGAAGGGGAATTTGCTTAATAAAATTGTTATACAGGTCAATGTTGGGGGTGGTGGTTCTCTTTTTGAGTATTTTCAGAATTAAAGATTGGACTAAACCAATTTTAATTTCTTTGTCAATATCCTTCCATTGCAGGTTCAGATGGAGAGAGAGATGATTCACTTCGAGTTTAATATTGGCATTAAAATCAGCAAGGCGCTTGTTATATTCTAGATACGTCGTGTAAGGAAGTTCCTGATTTGGAAATAAACGAGTATAGGATTCTTCGATAAGGTTCATATTTTCTTTTTTGTCCATAACTTTTATAAAAATATAGCGTTTATCTTAGCAAATAAATGCAACAAGCACGTATTTATGTTCCACAAGGAGATTCTCAAATAATTATTAGGGTGTTAACAGCAGTATCTGACGTGGTGGAGATACGTTCTGCTCAGGCAATTCCTATTCTTGGCTCACCACTTGATGATGTCTGGCAGGTAGATTTTTATGGTTTTAATCCACAACGAAGGCCAAAAGACCTACCTTCTCAGAGATTTCCTCTTTGTCAGAGCGAGATTATACAGCAGCGCGTCCAGCCTAATGATCAAATTGATATTCTAACTTTTACGTATAGGAGATCAGACGTTCCGGATGCGACTCATTTAAATTATTTACGAACGGCAAATGGAGAAGGTCGTGTTCGAATCTTTAAAGGACAGCATCCTCTTTTACATCCTGCGAGCAGCGATGGAACAGTTGTTCTTGTAAAGGATGGGCAGAGTCTTAGTGAGATAGTTAATCTCCTTTCGTTGTATACGCCTTATCAGCCCATCATTACAATAGAGAGGGAAATTCCAAAAATTCCCTAAGTCGTTATACTTTTCTTACAATTCCTTTTTCTGCGTCGACTTCCACACATTCGCCATCTTTAAATGTTTTCGTGGCGTTGTGAATGTTCATCACACATGGTTTTCTCAATTCCCGAGAAATAACGGCGGCATGGGAGGTTAAGCCGCCTTCTTCGGTAATAATCGCGGCTGCTTTTTTCATGGCGGGAGTGTAATCTGGAATGGTATAAGTGGCAATAAGAACATTTCCTTCTTTCACTTTGGCAAGGTCATGTTTTCCTCTCACGATGATAACTTTTCCTTTTGCCTTGCCTGGAGAGGCGATGACACCTTGCAGATTTGAAATTTCTGGAGCGTCTTGTGGTGTTAATTGTTGTTTCATTTTTTGGATTTCGTTTTTATCGTAAATAAATGATAGTTTGCTATCTTGAATATTAAAAAGGCATTCTTTTTGTGAACGCAATTGCACTTCTTTTAACAAAGGGTATTTTTGGTGAAGAACAACGTTTTTTAATTCTTCCTGAGTAAGATTGATTATCTCTAACATCGTCCAGCCTTCAGTTTCATTGGTGATAGTTTTTAACATCTCTCGTATATACGGCATAGCACGTTTCCATCGATCAACACGATCAGTTTTAATAAAAGCGCATTGATGGGCAAGGATGCAGTCCCGTTTTAGATTTTGATCCTGAATTGTGGCGATGAAGGTCGTGAACTCTTGTTTATTTCTATCAAGATTTTCAAAGATATCTTTAACTTCGTATTCTTTTAAATCTCTCTTCATTTCAGCGAAATAGGAAACAGGATAATCTCCATCATGGTAATTATAGACATTCAACCAGCCAAATTCCTTTTGTACTTCTGACACTGATCTTTTTAGAAGTTCTTTCTTCATAATTTGAAAAGAGAATGGTTTGTCTGGCGACGTAATCATAATTATTTCGTTTGGAAATAATTCACTTAGTTTTGGAATGATGAATTCTTCTATAGAGAAGGTTGAAACGAAATAGAAACCATATTTGATTTTCTCTTGATAGTACTGTTCATAGGCTTCCCATAGAATAGCTCGGTCACCCTTAATGGCGCGATAAACTCTTTTTGCTTTTTCGATCAGCGATTGTGCTGCTTTTTCATACTCGTTAGTGTATAAATCTGGATTTTTCCACAGTTCTTTCATATGGCCCCGTAGAACAGCTTGAAATGATTCCTTTTCAACATAAAATTCAGAGTATAGTTGATCAACAGGCACGCTGAGAAAGCGTTTTAATCCTTTTTGATTTAAATAGAGGGCAAGAGGCACTTCTCTTATTACAGCGCTTAATCGTGTGGCCCATTTGGTATATGGCATGTTTCTACCTTACTAATTGAAGGTTGTTAATAACTTTATATCCTGGTTGTTCCATAAGAGATTCTTTTGCTTTTGGATCAAGTAAGTATAATCTTCCTAGTCCCGGTAAGGATCTTTCTGCGAACATTCTATTTACTTCTACGGCAGTAATTATACGAGGCTTTCCATCATCTGTATATGTTTCACAAATTCCTAAGTTATGTTGTTGTAAAAATTGAACTAAAGCTTGGTATGTTTCAGGACTTTCTTTTGTTACTCCTTCTAAACCAAATTCTTGTTTCATATCTTCAAGGGTTATTACTTCATCAACAAGATTGGCAATGCCCAACTCACGGCTCTGTTTTCTTAACAGTTCACGTGATATACTTGTGAAAACAACCCTTCTAAATCCTTCTGTTTGATCTGCTTGAAGTCTTTCTACGGCCCTGGGCATGACATTAACAGGGTATAAGTCGTTTTGAGTAGCGTATTCGACTAGCTCCATCATTCTCGGAAGATGTTTTTTCTTAAGTTCAGGGTCTCTATCCCCTAAGATTTTGTATTCATGCCATAGTTGAGCATGATGCTCTTCGAAGTAGGCACGAAGCCCATCTAGAGTAACAAGCGTGCCGTTCCAATCATAGAGCTTAAGCTTTTTCATTCTCAACTTTTTCTTAAAAATTGTCACTACTTATAAGTTTTATCTTTAAATGTGCTGGGTACAACAAGAGAACTCCTTATAAGCTTGTAATTCTATTAAATAGTTATCTTTCTTTTCCTTAATTCTTCTACCAATTGTTCTTTATTCTGAAAGAGAATGATATGAATTCCTATTTTTCCAGGTTCAACTAAATTTTTTGCTGAATCATCAATAAATACAGTTTCTTCTGGCTTAACATTAAAATGGTCTAAAATGACTTTAAAGCCGTGAATTTCTGGTTTTCTTGATTTTACTTGAAATGAAACAACACCAAAGTCAAAGTATGGTTTGAGATCGAATCTCTGTTCAATATGTTTCCAGTAGTCTTCATTATAGTTTGTAAAATAGGCTGTTTTATACTTCTGATGTAATTTCTGGGTGAGATTAAGAATATCTTGATAGGCATATTTTATGTCCATCATTTCTTTAATAATCTGTTGCGGGTCTCCTTTTAGGTTATATTTTCTTAGAATTTTCTCCCATAAGTTTATTCCGGTATCTTCTCCTACTTCGGCTTTCTTGAGTAATTCCATATAAGCTGCTTCAAATTCTGGATATGATAGATGGTGTTCTCGGGCGAACTTTTGCAAAAAGGGAGGTTCTTCTAAACTAAAGCAAACGTCAGAAAAGTCGAAGATAATCAACTTAATCATGACTATTAGCCTCCATGGCGACGCTGATGATGATGTTTCTCACGACTTCCATGGGGGTACTTCTACCTAAGATGCCAACAGATTTTTGCATGCCTTTAAGAATGGTAAAATAGAACGTTACATCAGAAAAACGCATTAGGGCATGGGTAAGAATGTTGCTGGCCATTAAATTGGGAAAGATAAGGACGTTGGCATCTCCCTTAATCTTGGCATGGGGACATTTTCTCTTTGCGGCATTGACGTCAACGGCAGCATCAACTTGCATCTCTCCCTCATACACGCTTTGAGGATCTTGTTTTTGAGCTATTTCGACGGCTTTACGAATTAATTGAAGATCTTCTCCATCTCCTCCACTTCCTTTTGTTGAATAGGAAAGAAAAGCTACTTTGGAGTTGTATTTAAATGTACGCGCTACTGAAGCTGTATTCACGGCAATTTGCGCGAGTTCTTCTGCGGAAGGATTAATGTTAAGGCTGCAATCACTCACAAAGTAAATTTGATTTTTTTTCTGGGGAACTTTGACAATTGAAACTTCGTTGACAATTTTTCCCGGCTGGCGGAGAAGTTGTAAAGCAGGACGCATTAAGGCGGCGGTAGGGCAAATTGCTGATCCCACTAATCCATCGGCGTATCCAGCAAGGACATACATGCAACCAAAATAATTTTCATCCTCGAGAAGTTTCCGCGCTTCTTCCGTGGTAATACCTTTATGTTTACGAAGTTCTACTAATTTGTTCACTAGTTTCTCTTTTCCTTTAAATTTTTTATAATCAACCATTTCAGCATTTGAGATATCGACTTTTAGTTTCTTTGCCTGTTTGGTTATTTCCGGTTTGTTTCCTAACAAAACAATCTTAACTATTTTTTTCTTTAAAATTTCAGCAGAAGCTCGCAAACACCGTTCATCCCAGCCTTCGCACACAAGAATCTTCACAGGCTTTTTTCTAGCTATTTTTTTCATTATAGAAAGAAGAGAATTGGGCATGTTTTAGCTAATGGTGAGCGGCTTTTTTATATTTATGGGTCGTCGATTCATCATTTGCGGCTTGGTATGGTTTAACACCATAAGACTTAGCTACGTACATGGTTCCAGGCTTTCCTGATTCTCTCGTTTTAGAACTCTGATGTTCTTTAACCAAATCGTCAATGTGTTCGGAAAAACTTTGATTAACTTTACTATTTACTCCGCTAGTGCCAAAATGAGTGGAATCTTTCCCTCGTACTAGATAATGAGCCCGAGCATTTTTGTATACAGCATCTCTCGGCGTAGCTAAGGCATCATATTCTCCTGCTACGACATCAACAGGAACGTATGGTTTCTTAGAGGCGTTTTCTACTGCTCCTTTCCGAGCATAAATATTTTTATGAACGTTATCATTGGGAGCTAAAGGAATAAGGAGTCTTTTTCCTAGGGAGTCTAGTTTTATCGTGCCATGAGCGGAAGGGGCTCTGGCTTGGACGTATGCTATCTTATGCTCTTCAACTGTTTTTTTATCCTGAGCTAATCCTATGGCGAGAGCGGCTCCATCGCTATGGCCGCTCACAATTTTGTAGGGATTAGCACCAGTTAGTTTTTTGAGGTCATCAAGTTGTGCTCGTGCGGCAGCTTCTCTTTCCGCCTTATGAAGCTCATTATGAGGATGGACGTGATATGGCAATCTTCCTTTTTGCCGCTCCAATTTGGCAAAACGCCATTGCGAGCCGATATTTTGAAATAGTCCTGGAATGTGGACAGTCATATACTTATCAGTCTTAGGACTCTTTTTGAGCTCTCTTCTGGTTTGATAATTTTGATATTGGGCAATACCATAACCAACGGTGTTGTCAAAAGCATTCACGGCGACGTTTTTTACATTGTTTATAGCGGCGCTAACCAGTTTGCCAAGACCAGGGCGAGAAGTGGCTTGGTGTCGTTTCGGCGCCAGTTCATGCTGCAACTTTGCAAAATCAGTATCGACTTTATTTCCTGTTTTGTAATCGAAGTAAGAAACAGTTGGCTTACCTGAAGAGGCGTTAGAACTTTTCTCATTTCTTTTTTTTCCATGACTTTCTACATGAAGTAGAAATAATAGTACTTTCATTTCATCCCCTTTTTAGGCCTTCTTTTTTAGGAACACAGCCGGATTTCCACCCCATATTTCGTTGGAGGGAATTTCACGCTGGGCAACACTAAATGGTTCGATAATCGTGTTTTCTCCGATAATAGTGCCAGTTCTAATAAAAGCATGGTGTTTAATATGGGCTCCTTTTTTTATAACGGTTTTGCCGAAAATAGTTTGAGTAGTAGTATATTCATGACCGTCAAGATAGGCATTTTCTCCTAAAGTTACATTGTCTTCTAGCGTAACATTATCTCCAAATAAATGGTCAAAGATAACACCTTTGCCAATATGGCAGTTCTTTCCGATCTTTATGCCAGCGAGACGCAGAAGTGTTGTTTTTAACCTGCAATGAGGCAAGGGACGAGTAATTTCGGTGATGCCTCCATTCCAGAAGATACGGATCATATTCCGGGCACGCCACCAATCATTTCCAGCTGTTAATCTTTTTCCGTTATACTGAATTTTTAAATATGTTTTTGTAGGATCATGAAGAAATTCTCGCACTTTTTTTTTAAAGGATTTGTAATACTCAGAATCATTTTTTGATAGAGCGAAGAACTTCTCGATTTCTTCTGACGAGAACTTTTTCACTCCTTGAGCTGGTTTTCCTCCCCATAATTCGCCTTCGGGGATAACTTTATTTAAATCTGAAAAGAACATGAGCAGAGATTTTTTACTTACTTTTGACCCGGGGAACATAATACAATCTCCACCAATCATGGTTCTTTCTTCTAAAATGACTTTTCCTAAAAGAAGCTTGTTTCCTTCTATTTTATGGGTGACTAATGTACATAGTCCGCCTACCAAAGAACCTTTTTCGAGATAAATTAATTCAGGGAAATAGGGATCGAACTTAATATAATGAGGGATGCAGGCATCATCGCCGATGTTCATTCCCGAGGTTCTGAGAAGCCAGTTTTTAAAGTGGGAAGGAACTATTCTGGTTTGGAGGAAGAAAAGGAGTTTGTTATAGGAGATACGAAGAAAGTTCTTTTTGTAATCGTTGGGATTTTTGAGTTCTATCTCTTTCTTTAATTTAGAAGATTGCTGTAATTGTTGTACAGCTTCTTTAATGTAGCTTTTCATATTCTAGGGGTATTGACTATGGTTTAAAAATGTTTTTCGGGCAGAATTCACAATTGTTATGGACCCGTGATTGGCGTTAATTTCTACGATATCTCCATCTTTCAATAATTTAGTCGCATTTTTCGTTCCTACAACACAAGGTATTTTCAATTCTCTCGCGACAATTGCGGCATGACTGGTTAAGCCTCCTTCGTCAGTAATGATGGCCGCAGCTTTTTTCATCCCAATGACGTAATCGGGGGAAGTCATAGGTGCTACCAAGATATCTCCTTCTTCTACTTTAAGGACGTGCATGGCACTTCGCACTACTTTCACCTTTCCTTTACATTTTCCTACACTAGCACAGACACCATAAATCTTCGTTACTTTTGTTGTTTCTTCTTTCTCTTCTACGTTTTCTCGAATAAATTTCTTTTTTTCTTTATCGCCCATAAATCGTGTTGCTCCTTCCTTATCCCAAACAAGAATACTATTCTGATAACGTTGCTCTAACTCTTTTTGTGATAGGGCCTTGTCTTGAAGAAGCATTTCTTTGATTTCTTCATGACGCATAAAACGTACCAGAATATTAGTCGTGAAAGCTCTTCTGGCCAACTCTTCAATTAAAGGAATAACCAAATAATGGGATTTTGTAAAGAGTTCTTTTTTGTAATCCATCATGTAAGTAGCCCATTGTACGTATATGAATAAGTTTTTTATCTTCGCAGAGAGGTTATATTTTTCACTTAGTTCATTCTGTCGTTTTTCTAATTCTTGGTGTTCAACTTTTTTCTTCTTTAATTCATTTTTGGTATTACTCTTTAAAACGGTCTTTTGCAAAGAAGTGAGAAAATAGGGTAAATCCCAGATTATCACACCATAATCATAAGGAATCCAGCAATAATTCTCGTAATGCTTTTCGATCTGATGAAAAATTCCTCTCTTTTCGATTTTTTTTCTAAGAATAATGGAATTATACTTTCGAAAAATAGTTAGTACTTTTTTATCATTCTGGATTTCTCTTGCTAATTTTAAAAAATCCTCTTCTTCTTTTCTGATGAATGATCTTTCTTTTGGTGTTGTAAGTGTCGTCATCAATTCATTGATTTGATTCTTATCCGGGATTTTCTTTGCAAGCTCGTTCCTAAGATGTTCTATAACTGCCTCACTCGTGGCTAAGGGAAGAGGTTCACTGTAAATATATGTTTCTTCATATAAATCAATATATTTTTTGTAAAGTTGCCAGAGCTGTTGACCAGAAAAAGACGCTAATTTTTCATTTCTAATTTTTTCTGAAAGTAATAATAACTTCTTGATTTTCTTTTCAAAAAGAGTATGGATTTCCTTTCTATAAGATGGGTTTTTTATAATCTTCTTTGAAATATAATGGAAGGTGTCTCCTACAATTTTTTTCCTTCCGTACCAGTGCATAACACCTTTTTGGTAGTACACGAGGCATTCATGAAATGATTTTTCGAACCATACCCGTTCTACAGATTTCGCAAAAACTTTCCCTATCTGTTCAATAAAGGGTGTCACATAACAGTGCGTTTTTCGTTGTAAAAGTGCCCAATCTCTCATTTTAAATTAAGGTAATCTTTCCCTTCTCCGTATCTACTTCGATTTCCCGGTTGTCAAAGAGTTTTTTTGTGGCAACGCTTGTACCAATAATGCAGGGAATATTTAATTCCCTACTGATAATGGCAGCATGGCAGGTGATACCACCTTCATCTGTAATAACAGCCTTAGCACGTTTCATTAATGGCACATATTCCGGCCTGGTCATAGGAGCAACAAGAATATCGCCATCTTCAAACTTACTAAAGTGTGTTTCTCCTAGGATGATCTTTACACGCCCACGAATTTTCGTCATTTTTCCTTTACAGGCAATAATTCCTTTCAATTCTTCGCCATGTTGTAATAATTTTTCATGAAGCATTTCAATGATAACTTTTGCTTCTTTTCCTCCAATAAACATGGTTTGTACACTAACGCCATGAAGATAGACGGCATCTTCTCGTTGTTGCAGAAGAGGGAGAAGTTTCTTAAGTTCTCCTTTTGAGGTAAGGAGAGCTAACTCGCTTGGTAAAGCTCGTCGTAATAACGATACCCCAATCTTAAATTCTTTTCCAAGATGACGAGCTACTCGCTCATTGAAATGATTAATGTGTAAAACAATTTCTTTTCGCTCATCACGGATCACACCTAAAGTACGAAAGAGATGAAATATATTTTTAAGTTCTGGAGAAATTGTATGTGTAAGATACAGATTGTCTACTTTCTTTTTAGTTATGGAAGAAAGATCTTCATACTGTTTGATGACGTTTTGCAATCTTTCTGAGGACTCCTTCATGAGATCTTGTATGGATTGCAGAAAATCTTTTGCTTCTAAAAAGATAACATTTCCCCAGCTATTTTGAATAAAGAACCATTTCTCAGTAAATGGTTTCAATAAAACGAGTGGATCTGGTTTGTTTTTCTTCTGAAGTTGTAAAGCCAGTGAATGTAACTCTACGTTTGATTGTTCAATAAAATTAATTTTTTGAGGGCGAACGAGAATATCGATTTCTTCTTGATTTAAATTCGCTTTTATACACTCGTTTTTTAGGAGATCTGCACCCGAAGGATCAAACTTATCGACAAGGAAACAGTTATTCCACATCAGGTAACTGGCATCATCAACTTCTTGGACAAACTTTTCCAGTTCGGGAAGACTACTATTTGTCACATCAATGCTTTCTGCTTTTGTAAGAATTTTTTTCGCATTGTTAAAGATCGTTGTTAATTTCTTGTAATATCCATCGATATAAGAAGTATTCCTTTTTGTTTTCTCTATGACCTCTTTGGCAAGATAATTAAATTCATGAAGTGAATAATATCCTTCAAATTCATTGGATTGTCCATAAATCCCTGGATAGGTGAATTCATCAAGAACACCAATACATGGCGTACCAATATACAACGGACAACTTGTGGTAGCTTGTCGATACCATACTGTTTCTTTAATGATCTTTTTCGCCTTGGTAAACTCTGCTAGGGAAATTGTTTTTTGGAGTGGTTTCATTCTATAATCTGTATCAGCCCGTGATTGGCCTTTACTTGTACAGTCATACCGTCTTTTAAAACTTGTGTGGCAATTTTTGTCCCTATAATACAAGGTTTCTTCATCTCTCTGGCTAAAATTGCGGCATGTGAGGTTATACCCCCTTCGTCAGTAATAAACGCAGCAGCCTTTTCCATGGCCGGAAGGAATTCTGGCCTGGTCATGGAGGTGACGAGAATATCTCCTTCTTTTACTTTTCTGATATCGGATAATAATTTACAGACCTTTACCTGGCCAATTGCCGTTCCTAAAGAAGCAGTCAGGCCACTAAATTTTTTGATTTGTTGAGTTGGTTTTTCCTTCCGTTCTACTCTTTCTCTGAATTCCAGGTACTCTTTTCCTGTAAGGATGATTTCTTTTTCTGGTAGGGTATAAAAAACGACACCATTACGTCGTTCGGTGAGAGTTTGTGGCAGTGTTTTGTCAGTGAATAAGGAAAGGGTAATATCAGGATACGAAAGATATCGTAAATTGGCAACCTCGATGTTAATTCTTTGTGATAATTCTTCTAGCACTCTTTCAGCGATGTCAATGGCGATGAAAATGTCTTTCTTACGTTTATCCTGCCAATCAGTTATAAAGTCGGAAGCTTCGAGCAGCAAAATAAGTTCTGGGTTTAATCTTAGTTGTTGTATAAGCTCACTTTTCTTCTCGATTTTGGCAGAATCATGAAAGTTAGATGAAATTGTTTTCAGTTCATTTTCAATATCTTTAAGCGTAAGCTTTGTTCTGCCGGCATAAGTATTACGTACCCAATAAAAACGCGCCAGATGTTCTTTGATCCTTTGTTTCCTTTCTTTTTCGTTGTTTATTTGCGAAATCGTAAAGAGATCTTCTTCCATTTCATGAAGAAAAGATCTTTTTGTGGGTGTGGAAATAATGGTAAGGACTTTATTTAGTTCAGAGGGCTCTTTTACATATTGTGAAAGCATGTTTTTAATCATCACATCCGTGGTAAGAGAAAATGGTTCGATAATATGACCATAAAGACCACAAGATCGTAGAAGGTACATAGCTTTCTGTATGAGAGAAAGGAATTCTTCTTTTGATAAGGAGGGCCATTGTAACTCGGGGATATTTTTTATCTGCTGTAAAGCTTTGCTATAATTAAGGTCGGATTGTTTTCGTGTTTTTATGAGGAATTGTTTATCTTTCTTAATTTTTGAGCGAACAATCGTGCCAAGGTGGTTTAATTCATCAAGGTCGTAATACATCTTTCCGAAATCGTTCTTAAATTCGTAGAGGAAATGAGTAAAAGTATCTCCTAAGCATGGCTTGAGATCAAAACCGCTGCTTCCTGGGGGAATAAGGAGAAAAGGCGTGCAGTTAAAGCCCTGTGGATACCATTTTTTCTGTAATTGTTCAAAGGCGATTTCTTTTTGGTTCATGATAACTTTCTCACAATGCCGTGATTGGCATTAACCTCGACAAGATCGCCATCTTTTAAAACTTCCGTTGCCACCTTTGTGCCAATAATACAAGGGATATTAAGTTCCCTGCTGACAATGGCGGCATGGCAAGTTATGCCTCCTTCGTTAGTTACAATGGCAGCAGCTTTCTTCAGGAGAGGTACATGTTCTGGGCGGGTCATTCCGGCTACAAGAATATCACCTTGCTGAAATTTTACAAAGTCGTTTCTGTCCCTGATTACTTTTACTCTTCCTTGAACTTTTCCCCAACATGCGGTTGTTCCACGAATTTGATTATCGCCATTTTTTAACATTTGAGACTCAAGTTCCTTTCTCTTTTCTTTGGCTTCTAATCCGCTGTAAAGAGTATAGTTTCTTCTCTGAATTCTAAGAAGTGTCGTTTCTTGATATCGCTTTTTTAAAATCTCTTTGTTAATCTTTCCTGAAAATAGTCCTTTTACTTCATCATAGTTGAGATATTCTAAAAATCTTTTAGGAATACGGCTTTTAAGCTCTAAAACTTCGAGAAAGCGATGGAGCATATAACACCCCATCATATTCACTTTCTTACGATGTTCACGCCAGTAAGTTAAGGTCTGAAAAAAATAAAAGGGGTTTTGGGATAAGCTATGCTTCTTTAAAATTTCATTTATTTTATTCTGTTGTTCTTTTTGAAAAGAATTTAATCTTGTAAACTCATCTTTGATGTTTGGTATGTTCTTTTGAGCAGTTTTTATTTCTTCTTCAATTTGGTTTACGGTAATGCGCTGCGGATGAGCATAACTGTACTGATAGTAATCATATCGTTTAATATGTTCCTTAATCTCAGGATGCTGAACAGAAAGTTTGGCATCAAACTTTAATATTATTTGCAGAAAATCAAGACGACGCTCACTTGCGTATGTTATGCCGTCAGGTGTTGCCAACACCGTAGCTTCCTCTTTCGTTAAAGAAAATTCTTTTGTTTTTTTTTCTATCTGTTCTTGATCAAATCCTGGATCAAAACTATCTATGAACAAGCTTGTGCTCCACATTTTTGTATGAGTAACCCCTATTACACTATACTTTTCTAAAAGATCTTTTATCGTTAAATTCTGCCATTTTTCATCGTACGTTGAAAGATACAACTCTTCGAGAGAACGCGCAGCTTGCGTAAAAAGAAAATATATTTTCTCAATCGAATTTCCATACGTTTCATATGTCCATTTTGCTAGTTCATTCATAGCTTGTAAATCCCAATAGAACCAACCATAATCTTTATTGAAATAACCGTACAGCTGCTTAAAATCAAGTTTAAATTGTGGAGATAATCGTGTTATTGTTCTCATCCATGGCCAAGCGGTAAAAGGAACAAGTTCGCCTTCTTGTTTATACCACATTTTAATCCCTTTGAAGAATAGTTATGATGCCTTTCTTCGCGTCCACTTCCACTACATCACCATCTTTAAGAATTTCCGTGGCCTTTTTCGTTCCCGTAATACATGGCTTTTTCAATTCTCGACTTACGATAGCCGCATGGCAAGTTATGCCTCCTTCATCCGTGACAATAGCTCCTGCCTTTCTCATGGAAGGCACGTAATCAGGAAGAGTCATTCCCGTCACTAGAATATCGCCTTCTTTTATTTTGCGGAGAGCGTCCTCTGCACCATTGCAAATCTTAACTTTTCCCTTGGCAATCCTGGAGGAACTGCAAACGCCTTTAATTTCTTTTACTTCGCTATGGTCGGGTTCATAATATTCTTTGATTTTTTTTTCAGCTTGTTCTCCGCTCAACTGATGAATACCTTTTTCATCAGACAAGATAAATTGCGCTTGTTGTCGTTTCTTAAAGTCTGGTTCGTTCCAGGTTCGTTTTTCTGTTAAGAAGGAAAGAATTTCTTCAGAAGAGTAATATTGTAATTTGTCCATGGGGATATTTGTTCTATTGCTAATTTCAGTAAAAAGCAATTGCAGTGAGTACATGGTGCGCATTTGCATTTCTTTCCGCCTATCATGAAGTAGGGCGTAGGTATCAAAAACTTCCAAGCGATGTTGGACTTCCTTGCTTAAAGAGTATTTCTTGATGAGTTCTTGTCGTTGTTTTCGTACTACGTCTTTATACTCCTGCAATTCTTTGATCTTTTTTTTGATATCTTTTACTTTCTGCTCGTAACCTTTTAAATCAGAGATATAATCTTCTTCTTTCTTGAGAAATCTGTTTTCCCAGCCCAAACAAGTCCACCAGAAGGCGCTGATAATTTTTTGGAAATCTTTGTAAAAAGGCGATGTTCTTAATGTACTCAGAGGGACATTCTTACTTTTCATTCTTTCTAATAACTCTAAAAAAGCCTTTTCTTCAGTGCTTACATAACTAGTATGGATGGGCGTTGTTAGCTTTGTATAGATGTCGAGAAACTCATTTTCTTTAAGAGGTGATAACTCTTTGCGTACTGCTTGTTTGAGAAATTCAACGGGTAAAATATCAATGGCGTCGATATCAAAGTTTAGCAGGGCATGAGCTTCTTTGCAGCTCTCATAAAACTCTTGATACGCTTTTGGCAGTTGTTCGTTGGATAATATGGCCAGATTTTTTTTTCTTAGCTTTTCTGCCGTTTCGATGGATTTTTCCGCGAAACTTCTTATCTTTTGAAAGTGTTCTTCGGCGGTTTTCTTTGTCGCGGTTTTTTTCCAAATCAGTTTACCAAGAGTGTTCATTTCCTGCTCGCTCCAACTCCACCATGTTTTTTTTCCGTGGTGAGCATAGGCAATGATTTTTGCTTTCGTTTCATTAAGTTCAGATGCCATCTCATTCATAGCTTTTATAATAAAATAGATGTGTGATAAGGGAATAAATCCACGAGTGTAGGTTATGAGTTTTGGAAGCATTTTTCTGAATAACTCGCAGGCGCTTTTAATATTTACGCTGTGCGGTAGGAATCATGTGTTTATTCCTACGAGGGAGTTATTATTAAATAGTAGTAAAAGAGAAAAGTTTATAAATGAATGCCCCTCCCAAACTCATATGACCACTGGAATTATTGAAGGGCTAGTTTCCCGACATGGAAAAAAAGAGCGTCAAGTCGCGGAGGAATTAGCTGGATCTTTAGAAGATAAAGCTATTTGTCTCAGTGATGGTGGAAGACAGCAAATGCAAGCGGTGGGAAGAGAAAACCTAAAGTCAGGTTATGCGGTTATTGATACTACTACTTCTCCTTTCGCTCGAGCAAGAGAAAGCGCTCATGAAATCTTAAGCGGAGCAGGATATAATCCTCATTCTGCCGCTCATACAGAGCGAGAAGATATTGGTTTAGCTGTCTGCAACTGGCTCGCTTCTGGAGTTCCTTCGTATGCTCATGCTTCGAGTGAAGCTGACTATGTTTGTGAATTATTGGAAGGATTCTGGTTGGGTCCACAAAAAGAAGAACGACAGCCAGTGCTTGCTTCTTTTGCTTTTGGATTACTGGATGGGTTAGTGCAAGGAATTGAACGCGTTCAGCCCTATGTGAAAGAAGGGATGAAAGCCGCCGTTATTGAAATTACACATAGCCCGCCTATCGATGCATTAGATGCCGCTTTATTTAAAACAGTAGCTCTTTATACTTTACAACCTAGAATAGTCAAAAATTTTCCGGGAAATTATGCTACGGGAGAACTCATCACCTTTAAAAGTGTCATTGCAGGCCCAAATCCTAGATTTGAATTTGCAGGAAAAGGAAGGGTTAAGCTTATATATTTAGGTGACCTAAAACATCTTCGGGATCAAGCACAGAGAAATATAGAAGGACGTTTCTAATTCTTTATTTTCTTCACGTATTTCTCAAGATTTTTAATTAGGGAAGGCATCTCTACGAGAGCTTCCTTCACTGTTTCTATAGAAACGTCATCACCATAGTAATTAATCCCATTTCTGATCTTTCTATAGCGGTCAAATCGGAGAGCTATTTTGGAATCTGACAGTATTTCCTCCAGAAACAAGGTAATTACTTCATGTGATGAAAATTTATAACCTCTTTGATAACCAATAGCTTCACAATATTGTCGCAGTCCTTCATATAGTTCTCTAAGAATGGATTTTAATGTATCGGTCTCTAAAGCGATCTTTTTTGCTGAAGAGATGGCTTGCAAGGAAGATTTGAAAAGACTTTGGGCCCTAATATAATCCGGAGTAATAATTCTTACACTTCCTTCACGTATACCTTGTTTGAATCTCATAGTACTATCACTAATTGACCTGATAAGACAATTCCATTGCAAAGGCTATTAATAAGTTCTGGGTTCTTTAGTCTCATGATCCGTAGCTCTTTTTTCTGGAATAGGCGCAGATTCACTTCTCTTTGCAATATTTTTTTATATTTATCTGTTTTAAATTCTTTTCTAATGTTGGTAATAACAGCTATATCTATATCACTTTCTTTGACGTTCGTGGCTTTACTATAGCTTCCAAAAAGAATAATAACGGGATAATCATAAAAATATTCTAAATCCTTAATAAGATTTGATTCTCTTAGTTTCTCCAAATTATAGTATAACTTCAGGTTCAGATATTTCTGACTGTTAGCATTAGTCGAATAAGTAGTAAAAAGCCTTCCCGGTTTTTTAATTAAGATGTTTTCTTTTGTTAGTTTGTTGAGATGACTACGCACGGTCATATGATTAGAATTAGTAAGTCGAGCAACCTCTCGAAGATGGAATTCTGCAAGTGGATCTTCAAAAAATAGTTTTAATATGGATAATTCTTTATACATGTGGATAAAAATCCATACGCTGGTATATAAATGTTTCTAAGAATTCTTTATTTTCCTAATTATCCCTTTTTCTGCATTGATTTCTACTTTATCCCCGTCTTTTAAGACTTTTGTCGCAATCCTTGTTCCTACAATACAGGGAATACCCAACTCTCTACTGACAATGGCGGCATGCGAGGTCATTCCCCCTTCGTCAGTCACAATCGCCGCTGCTTTTCGCATAGCTACAATGTATTCTGGTGAAGTAAAAGGAGCAATCAGAATCTCTCCTGTCTTGAGTTTATCACTTTCCTTAGGGTTTAAAAGAATCTTCACCTTTCCTTTTACTTTTCCTAAACCAAGACTTGCCACCGTTCCTTTAATTTCTTTAACATTCTCATCAACTTTCTGATAGATAAAAGGATTCACTAACTCAGCAAAAACTTTCGCCTTTGAGATAATTTTCAAACTAGTGTTATAATGTCCCAAGAATTTTTGTTTTCGTCGTTCGATCTCTTTTTGAGGAAGGAAATTTCCTTGCAACAGATTCTCCAGTTCTTTCCCCCAATAGAGCTGAAGTTCAGGAAGAGAAATATTCCTTCGCCTGCTAATTTCTTTAAGAAACAGGGTAAGGTAATGATTGGCGATAAAAATTTGTTTTTTCCGCGCATCCTGCCACCAAATACAGTAACTTAAACGCTGCGCAATTTTCTTAATATCATTGCCTATGTTAAATTCACGTAGTATTTTCTTTTTCTCTTCCTTCGCTCTTTTTGGAATTTGTTTTATCTTTTCAATTTCTCCTTTTACATCTTTGCAATTCAATTCTTTCAATTTTTCTTCAAACTGTTTTTCATCTAACACTATTGTTTCATAATAACTATTTCCCAGCCAGAAATATTTTTGTGCATGACACCGTAGCGCTGTTGTATACTTTTTCTCATCAGTTGAATTCTCTTTTTCCTTCACTTTTAAGAATGCTAACTCTTCTTCCTGGTAGAAGGACAACTTTTCAGGCGCGGTTAATTTTTCTAGCGCTAAAATAAATTGTTCCTGGGAAAGACCGATTTCAGTTAGCTTATCTTTTAGCACTTGCTCTCCTCCCCAGTTGGCTACTTCAGGCACTAATCCATGATCCCAGAAAAGAAGGTATGCTTCCTGCCATTTTTTGAAGAGATGAAAGAAATCTTTATCAGAAAATCTTTCCAAGTTCTCTAATTTTTGGTAGATCTTATGAAGACGCTTCACAGTCAGATTATAGCTCTTCTTCACTTTTTTTAATTCGGAATCGTCCATTATCCAAAAGAAAAAATGTTTCTTACCAGAATCACGCAGTTCTTGGTAATCACAAATAAATGTCATTTTGTCTTGAATAAAATAAAAGAAAATTTCCGGGCACGCACATTTATATTTACGAGGAAATGATTCAGTGATAGAAATCATAAAGTAAGAAACATAAATAGGTTTTCCCGGTATAGGTCCCCAGCGGAAAAGTTCGTGGTTTGGATCAATCATGTTCGTTTTTTTATAATGCCATTATTCGCGTCAACTTCAACCAGATCTCCATCTTTCAATACTTTGGTGGCATTTTTTGTGCCAATAATACAGGGAATTCTCAATTCTCTGGAAACAACAGCTGCATGGCAAGTTACTCCACCTTCGTCAGTAACGATGGCGGCGGCTTTTTTCATGGCGATAATCATTTCGGGACGAGTCATGGTGGCAACTAAAATATCTCCTCGATGCACTTTATTTAAATCCTGAACTTTATTCACCACTTTTACTGGTCCGGAAGCTTTCCCTTTTGAGGCGATAATTCCTTGTAGTTTGGTAAATGCGGTTTGTTTTTGCTCAAAGAGAGTCTTAAAGACTTCTTCAGCAAGGTCTCCAGAGAAAATTTCAAAACCGTTTAAAGTGTGAATGACGACAGTAAAGCGCTTTCTTTCCTCAAAGATAGCGGTATCAATTTTCTTCTGTTCTAATAATTCTGGCAATTCTTCAATATACGTATATTCCATCTCTTTCCTGTTCAATTTGAGGCGTTTTCCGAATTCATCAATAAACTGGCTTTGATAATGGGATGCCAAAAGAACATACTTTTTTCGTTCATCTTGCATATAGGCAAAAACTTCGGTAATGCGAATCAGATTTTTTGCTTCTGGACTCAGATTTAACTTTTTAATCAGAGCTTCTTTCTTACGCTTTTTTTCTTTTAATTCAAAGTCTAATCTCTGTATTTCCTTCTCTGGGTCAAGATTTTTTATTTCTCCTAATTTTTTGGCAAAGAAAGTTTCATCGAGACAAAGATCCAGAGCATAATTATTCTGCAGCCAGTGCCATTTCTGGATATGCTTTTGCAAGCCTTCATGGATATTCTTTCCTTGCTTTTTTTCTTTATGTAAGAGCAGTAGATCACGATATTCCTGTGTTATAAATGATTCTTCGATCGGATTTACAAGGCAGAGATAGTATTCTTCTATTTTTTCTTTGTAGCCTTTCTCTCGGAGAAGATTTTTAAAATAATTATGAAGATAATTCTCTGGATCCATAGAAAAAGCGTCTTGCAGGCACACGGCAAGAGCATACTCTTTAAGATAGATATCGCGCCATTTTTTGTATAATGTTACTAATTCCTCCTTAGAGAGTATTGCTAGATCGGTTTCGTCAATATTTTTTTGGAGTTCATTAAGGTTTTTTAACCTTTTATGCCAGTCTTGAAGTAATTTCTTAAGATAAGAAGGATCCTGGTTGACAGTTTCAATAATCCAGCGACGAAATTTAATCAGATCGTCATTATTCCAGTACCATTCACCGTAATCATCATGAAAAAAGAAAAGTGATAGCTGATAGCAATCGCCAAAATATTCTTTCATAGGCTGAATTGGTAACCTCCCCAGAGGAAAGAAAAAGTGGAGCACGCCATGAAATCCTTTATGTGTCCAGGTACGTTTTTTAAGATGATATTTTTTGATAATGTTTTTGGCATTCATATTTATATTAGAGGTAGATGTTATTTTTTTAGTTTTTTTTTAAATATCCCGATAAGATAAACTAAATCTTTTAAGATATTTTCTGCTTCCTCTTTACTGACTTTTCTTCCATAATAATTAATTGCATTTCTCACTTTTCGTAATTTATCAAATAAGTCTGCCTCTCTTGGTAGATGTAAAACTTCTTTAAGAAAAGGCGTATAACACTCATGATTATAAATTTTATAGCCATGGGTTAAAGCTATTGATTCCAGATATTCTCTTAAAGCATCATACAGTAATGTTATCTTTCCAATGAATAACTCCTTAGGAAGAAAATTTGCTGAGGTAATTTTGATATCTGCTATCTCTTTCGTGGACTGAATTAAGTTCAAATCTTGTTTTGCTTCTTTTGCCGTTCTTGTTTTGACACCTGCTTTCCAGTCCATGTTAAAAACTCCCTTTAATTACATACCCATTTAAAATGTTGTTTAGTAAATTAATATTCTCCACTTCTTCTCTTTTTGTAAACCTAAAAAGTTGTATTTTCCTTTTAAGTAACTTTTCGTATTTTTCAATGCTTAGAATTTTCTTTGTTGGGGAAAAAATGGCTAAGTCTGTGTCTGAGTCTTTTTTAGCTTCTGCTTTTGAAAGAGAACCGAAAAGGATAACTACAGGATTTAATAACTCTTGTTCAATAAGTTCAAGTAACCCTACTTTTTCAAGTTGCCCTTTCCAGTATATCCTAGAAAGATCTATGAGCAAATCAGAATCTTTATTTGCGCAATAATAAATGTATAGCCTTTCTGTTTCTTTTTTTAGAAGCTTTTCTTTATGCATTTGTTCTAATATTTTAGAAGCGGTCGGTGGGCTAATCTTTTGTAATCTTGCATATTCTCTTACATTAATCCTTCGATAATTATCTTCAAAAAAAGGTTTTAGTATGTAAATTATTTTTAACATGTGTTAATAAAAAATGACAGTAGTATATAAATATTTCTCTTATTCAATCTCAAACCTTAAAATGGCGCCAATTCCCCCCAGCTCTTTCAATTGCTGTCCTTCGCGGGTTTCAGTAGAAATAACTTTAACAGTACTGCCCCCTTTCTCAGCTTTTTCACTTAAGTCCATAATTTTCTCTTCAGGAAGAGCCTCAGAAAGAAATAAAATGTCAACCGCATTCATCTCCAGGGCTTTTAAGGTTTCTTTTTCACCGTAGGTTATTTTTCGAGGATGTTCCCGAAATTGCATAAAAAACTGGTTCATGGCTCTTTTTTCTTGCGTTACCTCTTCTTCTGCAAGTAAATCTTCAGATCTGTCGAGCAATTCTTGCAAGCCAAATTCTTCCGTATACGATAAATCTTTCGTTCCAATGATTTTCTTCTTAAGATCTCCTGTTAAATAGTCATAATTCATGAAATCGTTTACGGTGATTCCTGGGCCGCCAATAATGATCCCTTTTAATTTAGTGCCGAGGGGGAGAAGTTGATCTTTCATGTAGTCGGCAACTTTCTTGAAATGTTCTTTTAGCGCTCCTTCTCTGATACGGGAGAAACGAGCTGCTGATTGTCCTCCTGCTTTAAATTTCCCCGGCACTTCAGAATGAGTTTTCTGCAGGGGGATAATTGTTTTTCCTCTGAGTAAGGCGATAGTGGCATCACGTTTATCCAAGACAACTAAACCATAGACATTATGCTCGGTCATCATATCTTCGAGGATATCAGTAACAAAGAACTTGTCACAGCGATAGATGCGTGTGTTGAGGGGAATAGGCGGTTCAATACTCCAAGAGCGGAAGTCTTGTTTTCCTTCTCCGGCAGCGATATTGCCGGCAAAGATAGCTAAGCCATTTGGAGGAGTTCGCTGGTAAAGGCGAAGGTGTTGAATCATTTTTTCGAGCGCGCCTTGGACATTTTTTCTTGTAGAAGATGATTTGATGTTAGAAGCTGTTCCTTGCTCTTCTGCCAAGTGCTGAGTTATTTTTACCAGCTCGTAACCGACAGGAATATAGACGGAAACAAACTCGGTATGAGGTGCTTTATAGTTCTTTAGTTCTTTTACTAGTTTTTTGATCTGAATTTTTTGTTGCGTGCTTAGGGCCATCCTCTAGAAGATTAAAGTTTGTTTTATAAAGATTTGCTGATTTTCCTATAAAGTTGTTTCCAGGGAAGAGCTACACTAGTATCAATAATCATCACTTTATGTCTCCTCTCTTTCGCTTCTATCAAACATACCTGAAAAATTTCAGCGTCAAGATTTTCTCTGATTTTCTGTTGGGAGTACTTTCTTTTTTGGAGACGTGTTCGTAGTTCTTTTAAATTAGAACAAACAAGAACCAGACAAAGATCAATCGTCTTTCTAGGAAGGAGATGGGCAAGATGCGAATCCAGAATAAGCCCTTGCGGCGATTTTCGTTTCTTGTTTTCTATAAAAGTTATTAATTTCTTAAAGTCAAGATCATAACAGCGCTTCTTATAATTGTATCCTATGGCTAGTTTTTTGTAATAGCGGTGCAGGTCAAGGCGGTTGAAATGGAGATATTTTGCTATTTTTTTAGCTAGCGTGGATTTACCTACACCTGGCGTGCCGGTAATCACAAGAAGCTTTCTTTTCATTATTCTTTATAATTTAAGAAATAGATATAAACCTTACACTTGGACTTTTTCTCCTCCTCGTTGCTTTTGGTGATGGGCTAGATGCTGTTTTCGCAAGTATCTGCTTAAGAAATGCCGATGCAGTACTGATTCGGCTATGCTAATAATGATACAGAGAATAAGGGCATAGGAAAAGAGAAAGAGAAGTTCTCCTGTAAGAACCTCTAATGGCGTAGAAAAAATAAACACTTCTCTTATGAGTTCTTCAGCAATAACAAATGGGTTAAAGAAAAGAAATCCTCGAACTGACGATGAAATTCCTTCTAGGGGCAGAATTGTTCCTGATAACAGGAGTAAAATACTGCTTAAAGAAATTGATGCGAGAACGCCAGTTTCTTCAGATGTAAATAGGTATCCAATCCCCATTCCTAGGAAGGTAAAAATAGATGCCGTGAGAAATAAAATCAAAGCCACTGAGGGCAAGGCTGAGGCACTTTCTCCTAAGAAAAAGAGTGAAATTCCTAAAATAATAACAAGTTCGATGATGATGAGAATTAAATTTGTTACATAGATGGAAAGCATGAAAGTAGTAGTTCTAATGGGAAGAAAGAAATTGCGCAAAAAGGCGGGGCTGTTTTTTTCGATTATTACTAAGGTTGTTCCTAAGAGCATGGAACTAAACATGACCACTAGAACTAACAGGGCTGGAAAAAGATAGCTTAGGTATGTTCCTTCCGGACTCACTCTTTCCACCCTGGTTATAAGAGGGGAAATAATGGTGCCAGCTTCCGTAACTTTTTGTGCTTCTAGGTTAGCACGTATTTCTTCTAATCCGGAAACGACAGAATCAAGTTTAGCGTTAACTTCCTGCAACGAGGAAGTTACAGCAGCAACATCAGTCTTAGAACCGCTGATAGCAGTAATGGCGGCACTTAAATCAGTTTGAATGGTTAAAAATAAAGAATTAAGTGCAGGCTCATTCGTTGTTCCGTTCGCTAAACTCCCCTGTGCAGCAGTAAGGAAATTTTCTACGGTAGCTTTTTCTCCAGCGGTGGCGTTTATTTGTTGTAATGAAGAAAGAGCACTTTCCACACTGCTTTTGGCGTTATTTACGTTCTGGGTGTACATCTGGATAACGGAGGAGTCATATTTCGTTGCCGGATCAGTGATATCAATCCCGCTTAAACGGCCTTGCACTGTTGCAGAATTACTGGAAGCAGCAGAACTCTTTCCTTTGACGTCTTCCAATTCTGTTTTCCGTTCTTGAATTTTTTGTTTTGAATCTGTTAATCTACTAATAAGGTCCTGCGCCAGGTTTTGGGAAATTTCCCGCGATTTAAGATTGAATTTGGCATCTACGGCATTTTGGATAACAGAAACCAGCTGGATGCGACTTGGATCAACATAGAAGACAACTTCTCTCTGTCCATTTCCTTCGACTTGTAAATTTTCTGGCAAAATGAGGCAGGCATGGATGGCACTTCGTTTCATGTCTCCAAGGCAATGATCAATGGACTCTTCATATTTTGTAATCGTAAATTCATCTTCTTTAAGAAGGTCAATAAATGAATTAACATCATCACTAAAAGAAGAAGCATGAATCCCGATATTTAATCCATAGCGGCTGGAGGTATTATAAGATAATCCTAATAATAAGATAATGAGCAAGGGAGCGAAAATAATAATTAACGCCGAAGCTTTAGAGCGGAGCAAGAGCTTTAGATTCTTCACGGTAAGTAGCCACAGGGCTTGCATCTCTACACCTCTTTTTTATTTTCCTAGGACAATATTCTCAAACACTTCATGCAAGGAAGGTTGCCGCAGATCCATATCATGTAAGTAGAGGCTTTCTTCCTTGATTAAATTTAGCATCTGCTTCGTCGTTTCATGAATGTTTTCTGGATAAATTACTAAGGCATTTCCTTTGTCCACTATTTTCTTAATGGAGAATAAACGAATCTTGGAAATAAGCTCTTCCTTCCGCTGGCCCGGTCTTAAAGTTATGGTAAAGTGATCTCGGAGATATGGTCTCCGCACTTCATCAAGAAGGCCGTGACTATGGACTTTTCCGTTGTGGATAATAGCAACTTTATTACAGAGATGTTCAATGCTGTCAAGGTGGTGTGAAGCGATAATGATCGTAACCCCTTGTTGGTTAATTTCACGGAGCATATGAAGGATTTCTCCTTGTAAAATGGGGTCTAAATCAGCGGTAGGTTCATCTAATACTAACACTTGCGGCTTGTGGATAAGGCTGCAAGAAATGTCGAGGCGTTTTTGCATTCCTCCAGAAAGATCTTCTGTCAATTTCTGCCGATGGTCAATAAGATGAGTAAAGTTAAGCAAGTTTTGAATGTTGGTTTGGAGTGTTTTTTTGTCTATACCATGTAAGCTTCCAAAATGCCAGAGGTTTTCTTCTACGGTAAGTTTAAGATAAAGAGAATTATGCTGGGGCGTGAAGCCAAAACGGCCTTTCAGATAGGGCAACTGTTTATTTAAATCGATTCCTTCCTGATGAACAGGAGTATAGAAGAGAATTTCTCCTTCCGATGGTTCAATAAAGCCGGCAATAATATTCAGAAGCGTAGTTTTTCCGCTTCCGGACTGGCCAATCACGCCAAGAATGTCGCTTTCTTCAATAACGAGATTTACATCTTGTAAAACAGAATTATGGTGAAATACTTTATCTACCTCTTTTAATTCGATTAACTTCACAGAAGAAAAAGAATGGTTTATGGTTTATAAAGGTTGTGGGGGGGGGATACTGTCTAATTAACGACATCTTTAAATAATCGAAAGCTCTACTTCTTTTGAGGTGTTGGATATGGTTATTATTTGTGATACTTGTAAAAGTGAA
>Ga0209541_10001015_pt1 | contig 55869 bp, 71 predicted proteins | sample RifCSPlowO2_01_FD_184027 | JGI IMG/M metagenome (GOLD analysis project Ga0209541, IMG submission 184027) | Groundwater microbial communities from Rifle, Colorado - Rifle CSP2_plank lowO2_0.1 (SPAdes) (version 2) | ecosystem: Environmental > Aquatic > Deep subsurface > Groundwater | place... | reverse complement strand
GACTGAAATATTATTTAAATTTCCGCCATTTGAAGTTCCACATCTACCACAATCATAGATATACCTTCCTCTGTAAGTTACTACAAATTCCGAATCTCTTTCTTGTTTCGCCATAAAAATCTAGCAGTCTGCTTCTTTATAAACTTTATTGCACTTCGGTTGGCTCCCTTCATCTTTTATTTAGAAAATAAAAAATTACTATGAAACCAGCTGACTTCCTATTTTTGTTAAATAAAAGATTTATAAAATTTAAGATATTAAAAAATCAGATGGGCCAGTCGTCTAATGATTAAGACGCTAACCTGTCCAGTTTGAAATCCGGGTTTGATTCCCGGCTGGTCCATCTATGTTAATTGGTGTTTCCTAAAATATATAAATCTTTCTCTTTCTAAATAGGATCTCCTTGGGTCACTATAATTTCTTTTTCATTCATCCACATTTAATTCACTTCCATCTGCCACCGACCCATTTCAGATGTCGTTGCGAAAATCCTTGCGGATTATGGGCTGAACTTTGTCTAAGGCCCTTCAGCTTAATCATTACTGATTACGCCTGCCGTTGACTAAATTATTTTTCTGCACTTGTTTTGAAAAACAATTATGAGATTTTCACTCATTAGATATTATAGCTGCCAAGCACATTTATTTCGGTGAGTGCACGGGACATTGACTTATTCACGGGACTGTGATAAAATCCCATTACTACCAATTCCAGCGTCACGAGGATGAGTTGCAATCCTCGATCCGAACTAAGCTGCAGTTTATGAGATTAGCTTCCCCTCTCGGGGTCGCGGCCCTTTGAATGCAGCATTGCCGCGCGCGTGTAGCCCAGGGTATTTGGGATGTACTCACCTAACGTAGCCCGCACCCTCCTCCCTGTTGCCAGGGCAGTCTGTATATTGTTCATTGCAAATATACACACGGGTCTCGCCTGTTACCTGATTTAACAGATCATCTCACGACACAGGCTGACGTCGGCCATGCATCTCCTCTCAGCGTGTCAGGTAAGCCCTTCAGACTGACCTTCATTCTGCTGTCGATCCTGGTGAGGTTCACGGTGTAGAATCTAATTGACATTGTGTGTTACAACTTTTAAAATACAAGACAAATATATAAAATTCAGAATAATAAAAAATATCAGATGGGCTGGTCGTCTAATGATTAAGACTTGAACCTTTCACGTTTAAAATCCGGGTTTGAATCCCAGCCAGTCAATCTAACAATATTTCTAGTTTCTTAAAGTATTTATATTTTTCTGTTTAAAAGCGAGTTGTTATTTCTAACAACTTCTTCATATCTCTATGAAGATCGGACTATATCTTATCAAAAAACCAAAGGTTTCTTAACTTCCTTTAAATATTTTAATTTGAGCGTGTAGTCTCTGAGGATTCGAGAATTATTTTCTAAAATTACGCAATGCGTAAATTCTAACTTTCGCTACTTCTATATATAAAGGCAATCTGTCTCCCTTGAAGGAAGATCTTTTATCTGTAATTCTTTCCAATTCATCTGCATGAGACATTAATCTTTTATATTGCTCTTCACTTTTAGAACCTTGTGCACTTACTTGTACATCCATATAACAAAGTTATAGGATTTATTTATAAATCTTTTTATTTATTACTTTTATTAAATAACAACAAATTCTCGTCTTTCCTGCTGATTATCTCTATTCTCTGGATTTTTAGTGATTAATTATTTCATCGCTGAAATAAATTCCTACCAAAGACTTAACGAGACCTTCCAGCATTTAGCTCAATTTTAGTGCGGCTAATTATGTCTAACCGCACGCGTCACTCGTTGTAGTACTCCCCCGCCTATTCCTTTAAGTTTCGGTCTTGCGACTATACTTCCCAGGTAGCACACTCTCCGCCTTCGCTACAGCACTGAAACCTCTCGAAGAGGCCCCAATGTTTAGTGTGCAGTGTTTACTGCTAGGACTACATGGGTATCTAATCCACTTTGCGCCCCTAGCCTTCATCCCTCACTGTCAGATCCGTTCTCGCAGCGTGCCTTCGCTATTGTTAGTCCATACAGGATCAACACATTTTACCGCTACCCTGTATGTACTCACTGCGTCTCCCGGTCTCAAGCTATGCAGTATCCTGTGCTCGCCCGACCCTTAAGAGGCCAGATTTCACACAGGACTTACACAGCAAGCTACGGATGTTTTAGACCCAACAAATGTGGCTGCGACTTGGACTGCTGGGATTACCGCGGCGGCTGGCACCAGTCTCTCCCAGTCCTTATTCGTAGGACTATCTACATCCCACAAAAGCGTTTCAATTATAGAAACGCACTCTGGCTTGCTCTGTCACGCTTGCGCGCATTGCAAAATTTTCCCGACTGCTGCACCCCGTAGGGCTGGGAGTAGTGTCTCAGACTCCCTCTCAGGGCTTCCTCGCTAAAGGCCCTTACTGATCATTGGCTTGGTGGGCAGTTACCCCGCCAACTACCTAATCAGCCGCAGCCCCATCCTCACGCGAATTTTCAACGATATATCATTCCAGAAAATATCATCTATCCGTTATTAACCTCAGTTTCCCGAGGATATCACGGGCTTGAGGGTAGGTTAGCTACGTGTTACTGAGCAGTTCGCTTTCCATTCATTCTTGCGAACAAAAAGAACAACTTGCATGTCTAAGTGCAAACCAGATAGCCGCAGCCGCCAGCAGGATAAACTGGATTTAACAACTTTAGAAACCTTGGTTTCTTTATTGTTTTGCCACGATGTTAAGAATTTTATTTCTTATTTTAAGAGAAATCGTGAACTCACTCTATATCCTCCATTCTGACGGTGTCAGCATCTAATATTATAAACAATGAGAAGTATACTGTTCTGCATACCTCATACCCTACTTTGCAGATGTCGGACTTTACAAAAATCCGACGATAACCGTAGGGCACTCATAACAGTTAACATTGTAAAGTAATGAACTGCCGTATGAATAGTATTTAAATCTTTCGTTAATTTAGGTATAATTTAGCGACGGAGAAGAAACTTTTAGAGTTAGTTAATTGCTTAGGTTTGGCGTTCGGTCTCCGAGAATCCGAGAATATGTTCTGTGACTGTCTGTTTGATATCAAATATGCCCATAAAGAGTTTATTTTTAACCCTATTTTAATAAGCAGTTCTTACTAATGAATTATATGTTTCTGATTTAGAAGTTAATTCTCTAGTTTCAATCATCACCCAATCATCAAGTGTCAATCCGGGACATTCTATACCGATATAAGTATTTTTATTTTATATTGATATATTTAGTAAATCAAAAATCCCAGTCATAGCGAGTTGTGGAGTATTACACCTAGTTTGACAATAAATGATTGAACAAAATAGTATGTTTCTGAAGTAGTCAAAACAAAAACACTCGATTATTTAGGTTGTTGGATATAAATTCATGCTCACCTTTTTTCCTACTGATTAAGACAGAGCAATAGTTTCAATGGGTTCTGAGCTCTCCCTTAGATAATTGCAGTTGTCTTGACCATAATATCCGCTTTCGTAATAATAGTAGTTATTATTAATTGGGTTTTGGTTTTTATTTTCTATTCTATAAAGAGAGATACTTTTTATATTCTCCCGGGAAAATGCTGAAAGAGGAACATCGTAAGTGGTGTATGTTCCAACCAGAACAAAAGACTGTTTTTTGCTGACTGGAATCTCTATTCTTTGCCTTGGAGAATAAGTTACACCCTCCTTAAGAAACTGAACATTGAATTGATAGTTCCTGATTGCTAATTCTTTCTCGTTTACTCCTTGCTTTAAGTCTATGCACCCGACGATTAATGGAAATGTGTAGACTTGAGTAAATATCCCCTCATTTTCCAAGACTACCCTGCCTACCTCTGCTTTGGCAAGACTCAAATAACTCTCTTCTCCCCTTAAATTTTTTTGTATCTCTATCTGTGAGTAATCTATTTTATCTTTAAAGTTAAAAGATTCTTTGAAATCCTGTGTATTGTAGACTACTAAAAGACTAATTGCAAATAAAAAAACAACAATTGCAATTACAAATGAAATAGTTCTTCCCATGTTATATTATATTCTGTTCAGATTCTTTTTTTATCGCTTTGGAGAGATAATAGCCCAGAAACATGAATAGCAATGCTGATAAAACCAGAATTGAAAGTATTCCAATCTGGCCTAAATTAAAGACATCTATTACAAACCCTGCTGTGAATACATATAATGCTACTGAAATCATGTAAAAAACCGGATAGAGCTTCTTGTATTTAGCAAATAATATAATGGCCAATATGAAACCTACCCAGAATACACCCCAACCTAAGATTGGATAAAATACCATTAATGCTCACCTCCCCTTAACCATTCTGCTACAAAAAATGAGATTATTATTGAGGCAATTAAGAGCGAGAGCTTAATTGAATTTGGAAGGTCGGCTATGAATGCCCTTGAGAAGTACCATACAGCAGAAAAGATAAACAGAACCCCTATAGTATAGAAAACGCCCTGTATTTTCATGATGAAGCTATGGGGAGAGTATTTATAAATGTTACACTGAATTGATACTGTCAAGATAGTATGATGTCATTATCTCTGACAAATCTTATCAAACTTAACCACTTATTAACGCCTAGATCCAGAGCAGGGATAGCTTCCTGCTGTGGTGTTTTATTCTCAGTTCCTTGATACTTTCTGATATAGTTGTAATAAATCTCCATATTGGAATATACCTAAAAAGAAGAAAAGTTAAATTTTTTTGAATTTTATAAGTCTCGAAGATATAACAATACGCTGTGAATTAATAATTCAAATTGAATTACATGAGATAAACTGGCTTAGGAAAAGCAAGTTCAGGAAAAATAAAGTAATTGGTTGATGGATTTTCCTGTTCTGGTAAAATTGCTGGAGGCAAGATATGCGGAGACTTATCAAGTTCTTCAAATTCTTTCTTAACTGAGAGAGCATAATTCAATGAGAACAAGCTAATTAAAACTGATACCCTTGAAAGTATCATCGGAGTATTTGCTATCATAAAATCTGACGATTTTTCCCTGATATTGCTGTTCATTTTTATTTTGGAGGCTGTAAAGTGTCCCAACCGTCTACAAATTCCTGTATTGCTGGAATCTTTACATCTATTTTTCTTGCTTCAGTATAAAGTTTAGTTAGCAAATAGAAAATCATTCCTAGACTTTTAGCGCTTTTATTATTTCCGGGAAGTATTTGATTGATGCCTTGAGTAAAGTTATTTGTGTCGCAAATTGACATAACTGGAATCCCTATGCGATTTGCATCATGCAATGCATTCTTATCAAGCCATGGATCGCAGATAAATATCATTTCTGTTTCAAAGAAGTTCTCAAGGTTTGTGTTTGTAAGTATGCCTGCAGGGTATTTTTTAAGGAATGATCTTATTCCTGTCGCTTCTGAAAACTTCTGCACTGCTTTCCAGCCAGATTCCCTTTTGCATACAATAATTGCATCTTTTGGATCAAACTTTGCCAAATAAGCTGCGCTTTCACGGATTTTATCATCTAAAAGAGCGGTATTGAATACGGCAAGCCCGTCGGCTCGGCGTCGATAAACATATTTGCGCATGTCCGGGGTTATGACTCGTGTTCCTAAGTGAATTGATGACTTTAGATAATCCTCCATTGGAACAAGAGTATCGCTCTTTTCAACTTCCTCTTCCTGAAGCTTCTTCTTGATATCTATTTCTTTTGCTTCCTCAACTTCTCCCTCTAGCTTCTTTGCTTTTTCCAAAAGTTTCGCAAGTTTTGCTTTCTTTTCATCAGATGAAAGTTTTTCTGCTTTTGCAGGCTCTTCTTTTGAGTTTTCGTTTTTAGTCTTCGCTACATTTATATTTTCTTCTTCTGTTTCTTCCGATTTTTTCTTTGCCATTTTTTGTTATGAACTAGAATAAGGATTCCAGTTCGCTATTTTTATTAACATTTAAGTCGTAGTGCACTAAAGTGCAGGTCAATGTAGCTGTAATATCAGAAATGGGTTTTTAAAGATTGCTGTCTATGAGATTTCTAGAAGTAATCACTAACAGGTTTACCATCAATTTCAAGGAAAGCGCGGCGTCCATTGATTTCATAATATTTATCGAAATCTTCCAATCCAATTACATTGTTAACCTGAAGCCTTAATTCGCGCTCCTCAACATTTTCAGTATATGGGGCTGCGTTTACATGTATCTCGCTTAATGTTCCATATCCTCTTTTTCCAGATATTTCATAAATGCGAATGTATCTTGCTGTGACTTCATCTACATCATAATTTGAGTACGACCCTCCATTTACAATTGTATGTTCTGAGCCAACCCTATTCCATGTGCGGGCATCTGAAGAAACTTGAATCTCAAAATTGATTGGTGTGTCCCAGATAAAAGCATTGAGCTCAACGGCGTTTATGCATTTCTTGCTGCCAAGGTCAAAGTAAATCCATTTGGGATAAGCATCATTGGTATCGCCAAACCAGTGAGTATCTGCGTTGCCATCTATTGCATTGGCGGCACGATAATTATTAAATTGGCTGCTTGCGACCGCCTCTCTTGGAGAAATGCGGGAATAAGAGCCGCAATAAAATAATGGCTTCTCGGGTGAAGAAGAGATTGTTTCTGATTGAACAATTGAATTGGTATTATTTTCTGATTGTGCTTGCTCACCAGCCGAATTTACCTGAGAAGGTGCCGGATTGCATGCTCCTTGATTGCATCCTGCAATGCATGATGTAGTGTTAAGTGAAACGTTGATTTCTTCACATGAGTATTCGTATAGGCCAGATCCGGAGTAACATCCGTCCTCGTAAAAACTAGAAGACCCGTTTGCATTGGTTATATTGACTATTCCCTTTACAAAATAATTCTTTCCACCATCCGAATCGAAACAATTTCTTCCAGGTACTGAAACAGAAGAAGAGTTAGAAGAATTTTCCTGCGGTGCCGTTGGTGTAGATATATTTGCCGCATTAAGTTTTATTTCTGTTAGAGTACCGTAAATCTTATCTCCTGATGACTCATATACTCTCAAATATCTTGCCTTAACAGAGGAAAATGATTGCGTCAAGAAAGAGTTTCCTTGTGAGACTGACCAGTCAGAAACAATTGTTGTCCAGGCAGTTGCATCGTTGGAAGTTTGAATAGTTACAGTAATTGGAAGGAAAAACTGGAAGAAGTATAAGTCTGCTGAATTTATGCATTTCCTGCTGCCAAGGTCAAAGTAAATCCATTTGGGATAAGGAACAGAGCTATTGCCAATCCAATGAGTATTTATATTTTTATCTATTGCCTGTGAAGGGCTGTAAGATGAAGAGAGAATGTCGCTGGCTGTAGCTGTAATCGGAGTCAGAGAATAGTATTCTCCGCATGTTTCCTCTTCCGAAGTTACTTGTCCGGTTATTTTGCCTCCGAAAATTTGCTTGAAAAATGAAGCGAAATTTATGGCAGTAGCGAATGTAGTTAGTACCAGAAGAGAAATACATAATATGATAACCACCCCTGAAAGTCGCATTAAAAGAAAGACGCTTAATTCTTTATAAATATTTGCTTGCAATTTATTATTCTTCACTTGGAGGAGTCTCAACTTCTATGTCTTCTTCCTCTACAAGACCGAGCTCTCCCGCATCCTCTACAATCTCTTTCTCAACTTCTTGTTCCTTTGCTACAATCTCCTCATCTGATATCTTCTCTTCTTTGACAGAAACGAGTTTGTCCTTGCGCTTCTGGGGAAGAGGGCGGTTTATTGTAATTGGAAGAGCTCCTGCATTAAATTCATATTCTGCAATCTTTAAAGCATCGTATTTGAAAGACTTTAAGTTTTCTTCGCTTATCTTCACTAAAAGGGGGGCGTCCATTGCAATCTGCAATGCTCTCGCTCCTAAAATCCTGGCTATTTCATATTTAGTGAAGTTTTCTTTCATCATTGATTAATTTATAAAAACTTTTTAAGCTTTTCGTTAAGATAAATCTGTTTTTCAAGCAATATAGGCATCATTGATTCCACTTCAGCCCGAGAGAGCGGTTTTGCTCCTCTTTTCTGGCAGGAATTTATCATGTTCTGGCCATTCCAGAGTGAAATTCCAAATGTTATTCTAGCTTCTGCTGCTTCTTCCTCCTCACGTGTGGGGTCTAAAAACAAGGAAGAGCCAAGTTTGTAGAAGCTAATGGATACTGGAAAAGTTTCCTTAGATAGAGGAAGTTTATTTTGCGTTTTTATATGATAGTCCACATTATTGTCTTTATCCAATCCGGGAAATGTAGCATCTTTTAGAGCCACAGACGCAGCTATTGTGGCCGCATCAATTAAATTGCCGTCATCATTTATAGGAAATACATCTATTATCACTGTCCAGACTTTCTCTCCAGTTATGACTAATTTCTTAAAATCTATCATGCCTGATTCTCTTATTGCTCTGTCAACAAGACGAGGTAATTCTATCGCGTTAAAACCTGGAGGACCGCTCTCAAATCTTGGAGAAGCAAGAGGAAGCAAATCTCCTGAAACCATCAGGTTCCCTTTATCCTTTGAGTCTGGATATGGTGCGCCTACTTGAAGTTTTACTCCTGCTAGAACCTCTGTCTTTCCTATTCTTACTCTTGTGCTTCCTTCTGCCTTGTTTGAAACATTATGTTCTACGGTAATTGGACGATAATCTTTTAAAGAACGTCCGTCAAATCTCTTTCCTTGTTCAAACATCTGCCTTAAAGTTTCAATAGTCAGGTTTGAAGTATCCATTGTGCTCATTCTCCCAAAGCCTCCTTTAATGCTTTCTTCTGAATTTCGTAAATCTTGGCACATGACTCATCTGCAAATGATAAGACTTCCTTAACTCTTTCAGGCTGAATCTTGCCATCTAACTGAAGCAAAGTATATTGGTCTGTATTTGCAAGTTTTGCAACTGGGAAATCAGTGGGGCCTTCTCCGCCTTCAAAATCTTCTTCTGATTTATCCAAATCAACAACTATATCCTTGTCAAGTTTTCCTATAGCCACTGCACAGACTAAATTACGCATTGGCACTCCTGCATGCGCCAAAGCCAGAGCGGCCGCATTAATTCCTGCTGTTCTTGTGCCTGCATCGGCCTGAATAATCTGAACTTCTACATCAATAACTGTATTTGGGAATCCCTCTAAATCTAGAGCAGGCTCAAGAGCCCATTGAGTCATCTTTGAAAGTTCCTGTGAACGTCGCGATGGTCCGGGTTTTTTTCTATCGCTTACTGAAAAGCTAAGCAAGTCATAGTTGCATCGTAAAATGCCTGTTGATGGGTCCTGCATATGCTGCGGATGCAATTGCTTTGGCCCGTAAACTGCCGCAATAGCAATAGTATCTCCGAAAGTAAATATTGCTGAACCATCTGCATTTGGTACAACTCCTACTTTCGCCTGCATTGGACGAAGATCACTTGCTTTTCTGCCATCTTCACGTTTTAGTGCCATATTAGTTTTTCTCAAACCATTCCTCCATTTTATCTGTTAATCCTTCGACGTGGAATTTCTCTGCAACGAACTCTATGGCTTTTCTTGCCCTAATCTGATCATCTAGATTCTGTCCTTTTATCCAAATCCATCCATTCTGCCCGACAGTGATATCACAGCCAGTCTTTTCTTTGATGAGCATTATCATGCTTCCTTCGCGTCCAATCACTCTTGGCACACGGTTTGGAATTATCCTAAATGTGAAGCCGCCTTCCAATTTGCCAAGACCCTTGCTTTTAAGCGTTAAGTCTATTCCTCTTGTGTTGATAGACCATATCTTTGCAGCTACAACTTCTCCTATTGCAAGAAACTGATCCATTTCGTTTTTATTGATAAACCGGGGTGACTCATCTATTGGAAGAAATCCTGAAGAAGCTGAATCTATATCGACTACCCATCCGTTAAAAGTTATATTTGTAACTCTGCCAATTACAACATTGTTTTTTCTAGGTATGAATGTACCAGTAACTGGAATTACTTTTACAACTCTGCCTGATTCTTCGGCTAGTCCGAAACGACTTGCGAGTATGTTCATTCCCTCTCTACGCGTTCCTTCGCTGGGAAGATAATCTTCTCCTGAGACAATTATCTCGCCGGGAACTACTACGCGTCTTTTTTTGACTATACTCTCTTCAGACTCTGATGAGATTTCTGGGGCTTCGTGTGCCTCTGTGACTTTTGCTATCATATGTAAAAAACAAGACTGATATTCTTTCTCGTCTCTGGTTTTGAGTGTTTGCGGAGGTTTAAAAAGATTTCTATTCCTGTTGAGGCAGGTCTTTGCTCTGTACAGCGCCGTGAGTTATGGAATTAAGCTTGTCATAAAAATCTATCTGTACTCCTGCCGGTATGTTTATCACCGTCTTTAAATCTCCGTTAGAGAGCCATTCTTCGCTTTCCTTGTAGTCTTTAAGAACCCCATAAACTTGGCCTGTAAAACTGGCAGGAATAATTATCTCGACGCGCTTAGTCTCAATCTTAATTGGAATCACTTCCTTTAGTTTATTAACTAAGTCCGTCATTTGCTGTTCTGCAGAACGAGTATCAAAGTTGAAATGTATCTCATCTACTGCCCTCCTAATTCTCTCTTCAGTATAAGGTCTGCCGTGCTGGTCAACTGCGTTTTTTATAATTAAATTAATGATTTGCTTTATACGCGCTTCTTTTTCCGCATCCCTGAATTCCTGCGTCTTCTGTACTTCTCCGGAGACGATAATTTTCTTTGCAATCTCGTAAGCATCCTCTGTTCCAAAAGCTTCGAGTAAATCTGCGTTGGAAGCATGAGTTCCTTTGTTTATATCGTAATATATACTTGGGGTAAGCAGGGCTGATACAATATCTCCCTTGCCCGCCTTTATCTTGAGGGCCTCGTCAAGATCAACATGAGTCTCAAAGTGCTTGCCTTTTAACTTTATTCTTGCAACTACTTTTGGCATACAGGAAAAAAAGCAAGACTATATATAAAGATTGTTGTGTGAGTAAAGAATTAAATATCTGTGTATTGCAGGTAAGATATGGGTTTAAGAGAAAAACTCAAGAATATTACCTCAAATGATAGTGTTCTTGAAGAACTTAAGATATGGGGGGAATTTGAGAAGAAAACTTTCAAAGATATTGATCCAATTCAGATAGAAAGAATATTAAGCCTGCAAAGGAAAGTGTATATATCCGGCTGCATTCTTCCATGGTACTTATTTTTTCATGGGGCAATGACGATGCTCGATAGCGAGGTCCCTTTGACAAATAGTATTTTACCAATGATGTGTGCAGGCTTGCTTGAATTTTCAAATAACTATTATTTCAATAAAATTATAAATTTCTACAAAAAACGGAGAGAATACTGGACAAAAAATCCCCCTACATTTGAATAGGAGTAAAGCTTAAATAGGTAAGATGATAGAAAGTTTTAGAGGACATTCTTAAAATGGAAATTCCAACAGAAATGCAGCATCAGGCAATGGGCTATGACCGAGCTGCGACTATGTTTTCTCCTGATGGGCATCTTTTACAGGTTGAATATGCAGAAAAAACTGTGAGACTTGGGAGCTCCAGCATAGGAATCGTATGCAAAGAAGGAGTAGTTATTATTGCTGACAGAAGAATAAGGGATAAGTTAATTGCTCCTGAATCTGCAAATAAAATATTTGAAGTTGATGAGCATATTGTGGCAACTGCTGCCGGAATATTATCCGATGCCAGAATACTTATTGATCAGGCTCAAGTATTAGCACAGCAAAATAGGGTAACTTATGCTACACCAATTGAGCCAATCTCTGTAATACGCATGATTGCAGATAGAAAGCAGATGTTCACACAATATGGTGGAGCGAGGCCATATGGAGCCGCTTTCCTTTTAGGCGGTGTAAATAAGGGTAAATCTTACCTATATACTTCAGATGTAACTGGAAACTTTTTTGCCTACAGAGCAAATGCAATTGGTGAAAATGATGAGAGAGTAAAAGAAATATTGAGGCGTGAATTCAGAGATGATTTAACTATTGAAGAAGGAATAAAATTTATACTTAAAATATTTAAAGAAATTCTTGAGAAGAACTTTGACCTCAATAGATTTGACGCCGGATACATAAAGCTAAGTGACTCTAAGCTTGTACGCCTGCATGGTGATGAGCTGAAGAGATATTTAAAGTAATCTTAGATTTATTTAATTCTTAAAAAGTCATTTGTGTTTAAGGCAGTTTAAGCATTTTCCTGAAAATTATACTACCTACAATGCTTGCACCAATATAATACCAGAGCCAGCTTTTTGCTATTGGAGTTGCTACGAATTCACTTCTCATAAAGGCGAAGATAAATAGCAATGGAACAAGAGTAATAAGCATTGGTTTGAATGAGTGACGCATCATTTCCATTGAGTGAGACATCATCTCTTTATTTAGTTCCATCATCTTCTGTGGATTGTCACGATGTTTCTTAATTTCATCCTGAAGAGATTTTTGCTTTGCTTTTACCTCCCTAAGGCGCTCTTTATCCAAGACAAAATAATTTACCAACTGAACTAGAAAAGAAATTACCAGACCCATGATTATGATGCTTGCCTTGGGATATTGCTGTATTATTTCTAACACCATGTTAACATATATTTCCTCCTTATTTAACTCTTATGCAGCCATCTTCTTAAGAGCTGGATGCATATCTACTGCGTGCTGTTGAGCAACGTTCTGATAAAGTTGGTACATAATCATGACTGCCAATAAGATAGCCGTTCCTGATGTAAGGGCTCCGAGAGAGTCTGTTAATGCTGCAAGAAGGCCTATTGCAAGACCGCCCATTATTGTCAGAGGCATTATATAACGGCTTAATATTGCTTCTAAAACTCTTTCATCTTTTCTAAATCCGGGAAGCTGTAAACCTGAAGAAATGATGCGTTTTGCCTGATTTGATGCATCCATACCGGAAGTCTTAACCCAGAACACAGCAAATAAAACTGAAAGAGCCATGTAAAATATCAGATGGGAGAACGCCTGCACTATCTGTATGCCCTGCAAGCTTCCTTTAATTAAAGATTCCAATAAATTTGAGGTACCAAGCCAATAGGCAAATCCGGAGATTGGTTGACCTTGGGAAAATCCTCCAAATATTGTGGGTCGCCCCAGCCAGTTTTCAACTAGTCCTCCAAGAAGCTGAAGATTAGCAATTAAAGCAGCAACTAATATTACTGGAATATTTGACGCATAGAAAAATGCCAACGGCCATTTAACATTATAACCTCTTAGCCTATCGTAAGAGAGAGGTATCTCTACTTTTAAGCTCTGGGCCCAAACTACTGCAAGGAAAATTATTGCTGTCACCGCTATCGTTGCTATTGCAAGAAGAGCTTCTCGTGGAGCTCCGTTTATAACTGACTGCAAGACTATTAGCACTGCTCCCGCACAAGGAGTGTTGGAAAAGTCCGCAAGACAATTCTCTCCGGCAGCCCCTATGAATTGAAAGAGTCCTGTGAATAGTCTCCAAGCTACTCCAGCTACGATAAATATGGAAACTCCAGAACCAAATCCCCATTTGGTAGTTACCTCGTCCATCAACATTATAGCAAGTCCGCCCAGAATAAGCTGGAAAATTACAACTCCAGCTAAGCCCTGGCCTGCCTGCAGACCTCCCATGAGGACATAAACTAAAGCTTCAAAAACGATAAAGACCAACACTCCAAGTTTCTGCAAACCTTGAAAATATCTTTTGCCTTCGGGCTGTGACGTGTCTATCTTAAGAATTCCTGAACCAACAAGAAGCTGGAGAATAATAGAAGCCATAACTATCGGACCTATACCAAGACTTATTATGCTTCCAAAATCTGTTCCAAGAATTATTGCAAGATACTGAAAACGCTCAAGAGAATTTGCAGCAAGCCCGAATAAAGGTATGTTTGCAAGAATGAAAAAAGCCCCTAGAATAATTAGAGTCCACTTTAATTTTGTGTTAAAAGCCAGCTTCTTTTCTACCGGGGGCTTCACCTCCGGCAGATTATAGAGGATATTTTTAATATTCATTGTTTAGTATATAGAAAGCTAGTTTAAAAAGATGTTGGGCGGCTGAGATGTAAAGTTAAAGGGAGCTAAATGCTTCTTGCTTTTTTCTTCCAAGTTAATTCTCCAACCTATAGTTTTTTAAACTAGCTTTCTATATACAAGGTATGTTAAGTAAAACCTCAAAAATCCTTTTAGGATTTTATGCATTTTTGTTGTTGCTAATCTTACTACCTTTCAGAGAGTTTGGGATTTTTTTGCTTATTGGAACAGGATTATTTACTTTTGTTACCTCAATATTTCTTGCAAATGATATTAAAAAATTAGAAAATTCAATTACTTCGAGAATCATTAGTATTGTATTAATTAGTTTAATTTTTTATTCTGCAATTATATTATTTTATGGTTTAGGAAACATTGGTACTGGTGACATGGGTTTAGTATTTATGTTTACTTTATTTAGTTATTTAATTTTCTTAGCATTATCTTTAACCATTGGGATAATCTTAGTCATTATTAATAAAAAAATGACTATTGAAAATAAACCAAATAGAATCTTATCAACTTTCTTAATTATTATATTAGTTCTATTATTTTATAGTTTTGCGGTGTCTGGAATAGCTAGAATAACCGGTAGCCCGGGATTATGCTCAATGCATATTGAGATGAAAAGCAATTCTTTTATTTTTGTCAAAGGAATGCAAGACTCTTGCATTCTCAGAGTTGCTTTAGATACTTCAAATGTTGAATATTGTAAAATAATAACTGATATTGGAAATGAAGAGAGAAATATATGCATTCTGAATGTTGCAAGAAATTTGAGAGATGTGGATATATGTTATCAAATATCTACAAGTAGTGAATGGTTGAGTAAATGTGTTGAATATATCACTGATAGGAAAAGCCCTGGTTATTACTATGAAGACGGAGTGGGAAAATACTGATTAATTAAGAAGTAAACCTATAGAGAACTGCGCAGGTTAGATTACATATTTATACACAGTTCTCTAATGGATAACTGCCTCTCGTTGTCATCTAAGCAATGCAGTTATCCATATTGAATTACTCAGAGAAGAAATGTATAAATGATGCCACTAAGGGATATTTTAATTAGATAAAATAATATTGCCAATTTAAAGAATGAATTTTGCCAGCCTGATTATATTAACTTATATATTTATGTCAAAGTGTCTGACAAACCACGCACTTCAGTGCGTGGAACACTTTGGGCACGAGAAAATCCTCTGGACTTTTTAATCTGATACTTGGAGAATTATTCTTCAGAATCTTTGGTTTTAAGTATTATCTCGCTTCCAGCTTGCTTTGCCTTCTCGAGGGCTGATAGTGAAGCGGCGGAAGCTCTTATCTTTACCTTTGAAGATATCTCTCCATCGCTTAGTATTTTGTAGCCAGTTAGGTCAAGCTCGTCTTTGTCCTTCTTAAAAGAATTTAATCTTAGCTCTATATCTCCTAAATTGATAATTTTTAGTTTGGGATGTTTCCTGCCTCTCCTTAGAGTTTTTGACTTGCCAAAATAATTATTGCCATATAAATTTATTATGAGTGACTTCCTCTGGTCTCCCCGCTTGCCTGTGCCAGCCATTCCGTAACCTCCTCTATTGCCAGACCCCCTTGTACGTTCTTTCGCACCCCTTCCATGTGTCTGGCTTCCCTTATAACGAATTGCCTTTCGTCTTTTCTTAACTCTCATTATAACATTCTCCTGACTAAATCATTTATTTTTTCTTTGTTGTCGCCTAAAACTCCCTTTCTTATTGGAAAATGCACCTTTGAATCTATTCCACCTCTAGGCGGATGCAAACGGAAGAAAGGTTTAAGTCCTAAATCTGAAAGCTTCTTCTTTGATGCCTGTTCGGAAACAGAAGATAAGTTTACTTTCTTTCCCGGAAGAGGTTCTCCGCGCTTTTCTACAATTTCTTTTATGGTAGATTCGTCTACATTGCCATATGCTACGAAGTTCCTAATCTTTTTCAATAAAGCGAGATTAGAATGTGTTGGCTCCAGAAGAGTAGCCGAATATTTACGCCTTAGATGGATGCGGAAGAGAGATTCCTCTATTTCAGAAGAAACTTCTACCAATCCGGAAATTCTTATTACCAATATCATAGTTTCATAAGGTTAGTTTTATTTAGTGCTTCAATGCATGCCTTTGCAACATTGAACGTTGTTCGTGTCTGGCCCTTGGATACTCCGTAAACATCTTGTATGCCTGCAAGCCTTAGAATCTTCTTGCATTCGTCCCCTACTACCAAGCCCGTGCCTCTAGGTGCGGGAATTAGCTTAATCCTTACACTACCGCATTTACCTTCGACTATGAAAGGAACTGTGTGCGGTTCTGTGCTGCCTTCTTCACGAGATTCATATCCTCTTTTTATCCGTATAAGATTTAATTTAGCTTTACGCAAAGCTTTAGCTCTGGCTGGAAGAGTTTCCTTTGACTTTCCATATCCTATACCTATGTGACCTTTTCTATCTCCTACTACAGCCATAGAGGAGAATGTGACTACGTTGCCCTCCATAGTTTTCTTCTGTGTCTGACGCCATGCTCTGCGCTTTCCTCCGCCGAATTTTCCCTTTGCCTGGCCTACAAGAAGCAAATCACTTTCCAAATTAAGAAGAGAGTCAACAATTTCTGGCTCAAGTATTTTTCTATGTGAATCTAGTATTGAATCTATATCTTTAACTTTTCCTCCCTTTACCAGCTTGCCAAGCGCAGTTTTAGGAATCCATGCATCTATAGTGCGCTGCCTCTCCAATGCGGGATCTCTTGGTTCCCTTCCTCTGAAATATGACTTAGCATGAGAAATTTCAGGCACTGCTACCTTTAGCTCTTCCTCTAGCTTAATCAATTCCTCCGGAACTGGTTCAATTAAATCTTTAGGTTTATTCTTTGTTTCTTTCTCTGCCATTTTCTAGTCTTTTCCTCACTGATGTGAATATCTCGCGATTTCCCTGGTTGCCGACTAATTTCTCCTCGTCTGGAAGAATTTCCTTGTCATGCGGGACTTTAACTCCTGCATCAACGAATCCCTTTAAGACTGCATAAATGCGCGACTTTTTAATGTTGCGATGCATCCCCATATCGAAGACGGCTTCTAAAATTTTCTTTTCTTTTGCGCACTTTCCGAGAAGATATCCTGTAAGATAAGAAGCTGGCAGGCTTTTAAGACTTCCTTTTTTGTTTTCAGGCCATCCTGAATTGATAAGGTCTCTGGATATCACACCTACAACTATACTATCCTGAGCTAAATCTGTTTTTATGACCTGGGCTACAATATACCTATTAGTTCTACGGACTACTAATCTAGGCATGCCTGATTTGATAAGCGCTAAACGTGAAGTATAGTCTGTTTTTGCTTCCAACCTTCGTCTTCTAATTGTTCTCTTCATTTTATCTGTGCAATATGCTCCTTTATGTGTGTTTTGTCTCTAAATACGCTGGCTTTTATAGATTTCCTTAATGTGTGATACAATTCTCGGGATATTTTATTTTGTTTGAGCAATTCTCCAAGATATCTTCTCAATCTTCTAGTACGCATGACATATTTTCTTTTTCCGTTCTTGACCTTCTTGCGCACACTTCCCATTCTACGACGACTGACTCTGCGCTTGACTGCCTTTCTTCCTTTTATATCCCTGACAGCAATAGCTCCATTTGAAAATAAGTCTCTGATATCCTGTTTTGTTATCGCTTCTTTTATCTCATCAAGCCTGTTTATATTAAATATTACTCTGTCTCTCCCTACTCCTAGAGTTTTTGCTGCAAGGTTTTTCTTTTTGTCTAGTTTCATGATTTCTCCTTATGTATGTTTGAGATTGGCAAGTTAAGTTCTTTAGCTTTTTTTATTACTTCCTCTCTCTTTTTTGAACCAATTCTTGCTATAATTAATATTGAGCCTTTTGAAGCTCTCTCAAGCTCATTAACATTATGTATTAAAATTGGATTTAGCCCTTTAATTTTTCCAGAATCCTTTCTTGGCACGCCATATCCGACGGCAGGCATAACTGGATAGCTGAACCTATGGCGGCGTATCTTACTATGTCTGCCTCTTGGACGACGCCATTTAAGAAGTTTTCTTCTGCCCTTGCCCAGACGAGAGTGTCTTACACTATCAGATCTTAGAAATTGCCTGACCATTACATTTTCCTCCTTGGACGCTGTGTGAGATAAATACCATCCTGAAATATACGCCTGTCACGATTTCTCACTTTTGTCGCTTTTTCTATGTTGGCTACTGTCTGGCCCGCTAGTTCGAAGTCATGAGAACTAACAGTTATTTTCTGTCCTTTCAAGTCGACTTCCACTCCGGGCAGTATATTAGCTGAACGTGAAGTTTTTTCCCCAAGAAAATTATTTATTATCAGCTTGTTTCCTTCAATCTTGAGAGTCATAGGAAAATGCACGTTGCATGCCTCCAGATGATATACAAATTTTTCATCTAGACCTGAAAAGATATTTTTAATGTGCGCAACTAGAGACTTTATCGTTTTGTGCTGGTTTCTATTTCCTTTATTGCATTCAAAGACAAGCTCGCCGTTATTCACTTTCGCCGTTATCGTAGGATCAGATATTATCCTGATTAGATTAATACTGCCTTTTGAAAAATTAAGCACATTATTTGATATACTGCAATTTACCCCTTCTGGGATTTCGAGCGCTTCATGCATTTTTATTTTCATATTAGTAAAAGTAAGCTATTAAGCTCCCCCCTATATTTTTGTCTTGAGCAGTATGATGAGTCATGAGGCCTTCGCTTGTGGAGAGAATTATAATTCCAATGTCTTTTGCAGGAAGATAGCGTTTTATGTATTGATCTATGTCTTTTACCCTTATTAGAAATCTTGGCTTTATGGCCTTGCACCCGTTAAGTTTATTGATAGAAACTTTTAAGGTATTATTATCCAGACTGTATTCCTTCACATATCCCTTAAGTTTTGCAATTGCAAGAACAGAAGAAAGAATTTTGGAAGTATGACTAATTAAGACCGTGTCTTTTCCTGCCTTCTTGGCATTCATCATTTTATTCAATGCGTCTGCTAATATGTCTTGTGCCATTTTAGTTATATTTCTTGAATCCGATTTCAGTAGCTATCTCCCTAAAGCACTGACGGCATAAGTTAATATTATATTGCCTTATGTGGGCTCCGAAACGCCCGCATCTCTCGCATTTGCGCGAAGCAATACCTGTCTTGCGCTCTTTTGGCTTGCAATTCTTAGTGAATTTTGCCAAGACTACCGGCTTTCCTCTAAGCTGTCTTGCAACTTTACTCCAATCGCTTGCAGTCATTTTATAAATTCAGTTTTAAACTGCTCCTCCATGAATTTGACAACATCTTCTTTTTTTACATACTGATTTCTTCCTACACTTCCTCTCTTTATTTTCTTTCTCTTGACGCGCAATCCTGCGCGGGAAAAAACTATTGTTGTGTTAAATCCGCGAATTCCTATATCTCTCTGATATTCTGCTCCTGGAATCTCTATATATTCCTTTATTCCGAAAGAAAGATGGGAATCTGCAACCTGCCTTCTTGAAAGTTTATTGTCTAAAGCTCCCAGAAGGCGGCGAAGCATATCAAGCGCATTCTTGCCTCTTAGAGTAACTTGTGTTCCAACTTCCAAACCCGGTCTTACTCCGAAATCCGGAATACGTTTTTGAGAGACAATTATCTGAGCTTTGCGGGCAGTAAGGAATTCAAGAAGTTTCTTTGCCTTTGCAAGATTGTCGCTTGTTCCTCCTGCACTTAAGACTACTTTTTCAATGAATATCTTTCTCATTGGATTATCTTTTTGGTTTTTCATAATGCTATAACCTGACTGGAATTCAGCTCCGTATTTCGTTCGTTTATTTTTAAAATTACTTTGTTTCCTTTTATTTCAGATATTTTTACCTTTGTCCCTTGATAAGAACCATTCATCACCAATACTTCTTTGCCCTTAGCGAGAGCAATGTGGTCCACTACTTTATTATTGCTGTCAAGATAAAGAGAGTCCCCCACCTTAACATCATTTTTTGAAATAATATTTGTACCGTCGTGAAGATTCAATTGGAATAGCCCCTTGCTGACTAAACGCCTGTTCATGACTTTAGCGACCCGGGATTTAAATTCCTTAGTTGGCTGAAGAACAAATTTTCCAGTCTCTAAAATTGAAAGAACATACGCCTGGTCACTCTGAAATATATTCATTAGTCTTATACTCTCATGATAATCTCTGACCGGGCGGCCATTAAGATTTATGAGCTTTCTTTGAATCATTTCTTTTACTTCTCTAGCAGTCCTGGCGATTTTAAGCATATCGCGCACAGCAACAAGAACTGAAACTGAATCATCAATATGGCTGGAAGTTCTGACTACATATTTTGTTCCTTTCCGAGGTATCGGAAGATGAGTTGTTGTTTCTTGTCTTGTTTGATGCATTATTTGGCTCCTTTGGGGGAAATAGACTGCTTTCTGTTAATAGCTGCTGAACGTTCCTTGTCTTCTAGAGCAATAGTATTTATCTGAAGCACTCGTGGATGGAAATAAACTGGTATTTTTGTTCCGTCTCTTTTAGTTCTCTGCAATCCTTCCAATATTACTTGTGTTTTAGATAGATTTACTGAAGAAACTTTAGCTTTCTTGCCTGCAAAACTTCCCCTCATGACAAGCACTTCGTCTCCCTGCCTAATAGGAAGACTTCTCTTGCCATGTTTCTGACGCAATACTTTCGATAGATGCGCACTTAAAAATCTATGCTTTATATGAAGCGGGGCATTATGCCTGTATTTACGCTGTTTTCTTACTTGAGTGCTTGAAATCCAAGATGGTGAGAAATGTTTCTTCATGCCACTGCCTCCATTTGCTCTTGCAAAGACAATGGCATAATTTCAGTTGTATGGCTTATCCATTTATTTTGCTTTTCTACTTTCTCAATTTTTTGATTTAACGTCCTATACATACCCAGTAAAATTCTTGGAGGCAACTTACCATGCACATCTCTTAAGAATTGAATTTCCATATTTGCATAATGATGATCAGTAAAATTAAGATTGCCTTGCCTTAACTGCGACATCATATTATCTAAATAATAGTTTGCCCTGGTCATTGATGAAAATATTTTGCTTGCCTCGCTATAGTCCATATATGGATATTCATTGGATTCAAATTTATTGCGTTGCAGACGCATGAATTTATTTATCCTCTTCATTCTTAATGACAAGCTAGATGATGTTTTCATAGAACATATTGCGCTATTTTAGCGACCTCCTTCCAACGTTCAGAAATTTCCCTTGCAACAGGGCCCTTAATGAATGTTCCCTTTGGATTTCCTTTCTCATCCTTGAGAAGAGCTACTGCATTATCTTCAAAACATACTCTTTCGCCTGTTCTGCGCCTATAAAACTTTCTCTGCCTAATTACCACTGCATCAAAAACCTGTCCCTTCATATCCGGCTTGCCTGCACGAACTGAAACCTTTACCCAGTCTCCCAGTTTTGCAGACTGCTGTCTTCCCTTTCTTGATTTTCCATGCTTAACTCCTGTAATCCTCACTATTCTAGCACCGCTATTGTCTGCTGCTACAACATTACTGCCTATATTAAGTCCTCTTGTTACTCTTGCACTTATTGCTTTCATTATTTCTGCCCCCCGTCCTTTACTTTTTCCACTACAACAAAGTGGATTATCTTGCTCAATGGACGTGACTCGCGAATTTTTACATAATCTCCCACATTAACTTGCAAAGAATCCGGCAAACGCGCATGAAGTCTTGTCTTTTTCTTATAGAATCTTTGATACTTGCGGACATAAACTGTTCTTTCAAATTCCACCACTATTCTCTTTGGGAATTTTTTTGTAACTGTTCCTTCGAAAGTCCGGCCTCTGGTTCCTATGCTCTGCTCTGCGTTCTTTATCATTTCAGTTTTATTTTCTTGTTTTTTTGATTTTGCCATTTTAGTCGCTGATTGATTCCTCCGGGAATCCAAGTTTAATTAATATTGGTTTGACCTGTTTCTTATGGTTGCCTTGAAGCTCTATAACTCCATCCTTGACTGTACCGCCGCATGCGAGCTTTTCCTTAAGTTGTTTCGCAGTCCCTTTAATGTCAAAAGTACTGTCAAAACCGCTCACTAGCGTGGTAATCTTGCCATACCGACGAGCTACGGTGGAAACGGTTATCTTCTGACCGTGCTTAGCAATCTCATCGAATACTCCTTCATCTGTTGGCAAACCAAATCTTGGGTCAATATCCATATTTTACTTCTCTGCCCTCCCCTGCGCCGCAGATTTATTATAAGTCATTAATCTTGCAATAGACCTTTTAATTTCTTTGGTCTTGGCACCTGATTTGTGAGCCATCACATTGGCTTTTATAAGCTCCAACTTTAAATCATCTATCTTAGATATTCTATCCTGCTGGCTCATATTCTTTAAATCTGATTTTTTTAGGATTGCCATTATTTATTGCCTCCGTTCTTCTTTTTCGATTTCTTCTTCGGTAATTCTTCTTCCACTTTATCTACCTTAATAAGAGAAGCAGAAAGATGGTTTTTAATCTTATCATCAATAACAATTCTATCGTGAATTGGTGCATCTGGAGGAAGAATACTGACTTTTATGCCTACAACTCCTGCCATTGTTACTGCTTGAGACATTGCCCTGTCTACAACTTCTGCCGGATTTCCAGTTTTCTTCAGATAACCCTGTGCAAATCTCCAGCTCTTCGCGCGCTCACTTGGAAGCTTTCCAGAAAGAACTATTTCTGCTCCTAATGCCCCGGTGCCTATTATTTCCTGAAGCATCTTATATGCAATAACCTTAAACTTTAATGAGCCCTTTCTTTCAAGAGAGAGTGCAATCTCATCTGCTACAAGTTGTGCATCAAGTTTAGGTTGAGTTATTTCCCTAATTTCAATATGTGGATTGTCTAATTTAAATCTCTTCTTTAGAACTCTGGTAAGCTCTTCTATCTTCTCTCCTCTTCTTCCAATTACCAATCCGGGCTTGCTTGTCGCAATGATTATCTTCTCTCCAACTGGAGTGTATTCTATATTGGCACTGCTTATTCTTCCCTTGCCTAGCTCACGCTTGACGTATTCTCTTACTCCCAGTTCTTCTTTCTTAAATGTTACAAACTTTTTCTCTTCCATTATTTCTTTTCTCCTGTATTCTGATTGTCTTTCATTTCCATTGCTTTCAAAACTACATTTACCCTTTTAAATCGTTCCCCTCCGCGGCGCCTTGGACGCGAAGCCCAACTTGGGGAAGCAAAAGATATTTTTGTCTTCTCAAGATCTAAGCCATTCGCAAGACTATTCCCTCTTAGTCCTTTTAACATAGGAATGAAAAACTTGATTGCTTTTATTGGATATCTTCCAGACATCATGTCTCCGTGGCGATGTGGTATTTCTCCTCTGAAAGGAATGGCTCTCTTGAATTTAAGCACCTCTGAAAGCTCTGCAATTGCGATATCTATAGATTTTCCTTTGATGAAGTCGCCGATATACATGCAATGTTTTTTTGATGTTGACAAATTAAGTCCGTTAACAATTGCCTCTTCTTTCTTTGATGGCTTTGCGCTTGCTTTTGGTTTCTCTATGGGAGAGACTTCTAAATTCTCTGCTTTTTGCTGAACAGGCTTATCACTTTTCGTTTCCGAAGATGGCTTTGCGCTTGCTTTTGGTTTCTCTTCCTTAGGTTTGTTCTGTTTTACGTTAATTGGCCTTTCCATTTTACTTCTTCTCCGTCTTGGAACCTTTAGTTGCACCTATGCCTGCAGTTCCATGAGTAACTTTAGATCTTGTAAGGGAAAATTCCCCCAGACGATGCCCTATCATTCCCGCGCTTAAATGCACATCATTGAAAGTCTTTCCATTATATACTCCGATAGTAAACCCGACCAGTTTAGGAACTACAACTAAATCCCTTAAGTGAGTGCGAATTTTCTTATTTTGCGAAGATGTCTGCTCACAGCGTTGAATGAATCTTTCTAATATCTCGAAATGCCTTAAAACAGATCTTCTGCTTCTTGAAGGAAGGAACTGCGCGCTTTCCCGCACACTTAAAGTCTTTAAGTAACTAATGGGCTTTCCCCTGTAGTAAGTTTCTTTTGACTTTACCAATACTTCTTCCGCCATTATCTTTTCCTCCCTGTGCGTCTTGGGCGCAAATGACCAACTCTAGTTCCTGGAGGCGCATTGCGTTTGGCAATCTTGGACTTGATGCGCTTGCCTCTGCCTGAACCAAATGGATGGTCTACAGCGTTCATCTTTACTGCTGATGTTCTTGGCCAAAGCTTGTTGCGAGTCTTCATTTTATAAAACTTAGCTCCTGCTTTTATAAACGGCTTAAAGACACGCCCTTCTCCAGCGATAATTCCTATTGTAGCTCTGCAATCTCCGCTGACTATGACTTCATGCTTGTTAGGCATCAATAAAGATATTTTGTTATGTTCATGTTTTTTGAATACAACTGCGCTTAATCCGGCAGCCCGAATCATCTTCCCACCATCTCCAGGATTGCGCTCAATGTTATAGATATGAGTTCCCAGAGGAATATCTTTAATTGAAAGTACGTTTCCATCTGCTACAAGGCCAGTAACATTTATTTTCTGCCCTAAAACTGCTCCATTGAATGCTGGATTGTAGAATATCTGATTTCCCAGCTTAACTTTTAACAATGGGGCGCTATGTGCAGCCGAATGAATTATATTGAGAACTTCTGCCTCTCCTTCACCCATAGGATATTTAATCTTGTAAATGAATGCACGCTTACGTGCCTGATATGATAAACTTCCGTGTCCTCGTGCCTGTGATATAATTCTCTTACCCATTTTAAATCATCCCCAATTTTGTAGCCACGTCAATGGCTGGATTTTCCTTTGCCAGTCTGACGTAGGCATATTTTTTATTTTGATTTATCATTGTTCTAATTTTAATTACCTTGACGTTAAAGACTTTCTCGACTTCTTTCTTAATCTCCGGCTTTCTTGCCTGACGTTCCATCTCAAACAATAAAGTATTATCTAATTCTATCATCTTGACTGCCTTTTCAGAAGTTATTGGTTTAAGAAGCATCTTTAAGTTCCTCCAGAGATTTTTGAGTATATATTGTAAGCCTTCCAAGAGGATAGAGGTCTGAAATCTTCAATTCCTCAGGAGATTTTATATCAACCCCTCTGAAATTTACTTTTTCTGACTTTGATTTTATTACTAGAAGACCTGCATTTGACTTGTATTTTCTTCCACGCCTCTTTCCAATTCCTGCACGAACTTCCCTTTTCTGTATTGCAAGAGAACTTAATGGCCCAAGTATTGAATTAATTAGAGAATAGAATTCTCTTGCTTTTGCAGGCAGTGATTCCACTACTATTGGCAGAGGAAGCGAAGTTTCGCTAATAGAAGAATAACGCTGAACTACCTTACCCTTATCTGCTGTTGCAGCCAATGCGATGCAAAATGCCTGCTTTCTCTCTTTCTTGTTTGTTTTTCTTTCTGAAATTAATCCTTTGGGCGGATGAGCTCTTCGTCCACCTCTTGTGTTTGAAACTTCGGCTCCAACCCAGTAAAATTGAGTGCCTCGGCGCCACATGACTTTTCTAGGAACTCTTGATATTCCTTTTCCGTACTGTCCTTTCCATTCGTGTCTTCTGTGGCTTATAGTTCCTGAAGCAGAATGCCTCTTGCCTGCCTCTTCATAAGATGAATATGGCTGAACATGAGAAAACTTATCTGCTTCGTAGAATTTAAGAACCATGTCTTCCCGTATAGGTGTGCTAAATACTAAAGGTATTTCTATATCTGATTTTTTCTTTCCTGATGAGTCATATAAAGAAGATTTCATATTACAAGCTCCGTAAACTCATATTTTTTCTTTGATTGAAACCTTGTAGGACGAAAAGATGGTGTAAGAAGGACTGCTCTCTTTGAAGGACCTTGCACGCTTCCTTTCACCAAGATATAATCTGACTGTATCTTCCCATAATGGGAGAATCCTGTTCCAGGATTGATGTTTTTATCCTTGGAATTCCCCTGGGCTATCACTCTTATATTATAATGCACTCTTGAAAACAACCCTAATTGTCCGGCTTGAGGTGTCCTGAAAGTTACTCTTGCTGGATGCCAAGGGGCAAGACTTCCCGGACGCCTGACACCCTTTTCCGATTTATGAGATTTAAGAGATATTCCAAAACGGGGGACTGGCCCTTCAAATCCCTTGCCTTTTGTAACGCCTCTTATATCCAACATTGGATGATTAAAGAACTCCTTAAAAGATAATTCCTTATTTATCAGGCTCTTGGTGAGCTCTAGTTTGTTTGCTCCGCCTACAGCAACTTCTATCAAATCCGGTGTCTTCTTGACATCTGTCTGACTTACCAAGGAATAAACAATAAGATGGATATTATCAAATCCTTCCGGAGCGTTCAAATGTCCTATTTGTTTTGGTACGCGAAGATATCGCTTTAAAGATGGCTCATTTGAAACAATAACATCCTTCAAGACTTTTCCGTTCTTGTAAAACCTTACTGAAAAGACCTTCATAGGAGGAGCTTCAAGAATTGTCACAGGTATAAACACTTTCTTATTTAGAGTCATGGATTTGTCAGAAGTGTCCTTTACAATGGCAGTTGCCATGCCGACTTTGTATGCAATGAAACCGAGAATGCCGTCGCCCTTTACAGGATCCCAGTTCACTCTAGGGATGAGATTCTCAGCGCGCTTTCGCGGCCAGAACTGTAAGCTTCCTGCGTGTGGTTTTGATAATTTCGCCATTTAATATAAGTTTCATAAGTAGTGCAACTCTCCTGATTTAAACCTGCGTCCAAATAGACGTTGCGTATATTGTGTTATCAGCACAAAATGCGCTTTTTGCATTCAATTAGATTCTAGCTTCTGACAGAAACAGGGTATTTAAAGCTTGCGAGGTTTTTAAGTCAACTTGCCAATGTAACATTTTATATATTTCTCTAAACTTTTCTATTATCTTGTGGGTAATAGATACTCTAATCTTAGATAATCTCCATCAGGAAGAAGCAGATTTTACTGCTGGTAAAAGATAGTCCTTGTAAAGAGAATAAAGTTGTGCTCTGAATCCCAAATCGGAGCTATATTTATCAAGTGCCTCTGAAACAAGAGAATCTCCGTGATGATGTTTATATTGCTCCTTAAACTTATTCATTCTTGAGAGAGAAGAAGGTGTTGTTGGGAGTTCTATCTTACCATATTTAGTTTCCTCGTTAACCAGCAGGAATAATGTTAATAAAGCAGTATATGCGTCTGCGCGATCATGTTCAGGGCAGATAATTCCCATATAATTTATGTCAATTCCCATTGAGATAAGAGCATTTTTTACTTTTTCCACTTCTATTAACTTTTGTTCAATATTCATGAAAAACAGCATAATTTGAGACTTTTAAGCTTTACTAAAATAATCATAATTCAATATGAGTTTGAGAGGTAAGAAGATGCTGGCGGGCTAAGGAGGCTTTGATAAAGCCATCAAAAAGGGGCGCAGGCTTTAGGAGAGAGCTTTTGAATTCTGGATGAGATTGTGTGGCAATGAAGAAAGGATGATTAGGAAGTTCTATAAATTCCACAAGAGTTTTGTCGGGGCTCATGCCGCTGAATATGAGTCCGTTTTGCTGTAAAATAGAATGATATTCTGGATTGACTTCGTATCTGTGCCTGTGACGTTCAGCAACTATGTTTTGTCCGTATAATGAATAAGTTTTTGTGTTCTCTTTTAGGACCGCGGGATATGAGCCGAGACGCATTGTGCCACCTTTGAGAGAAATTGAATGCTGTTCGGGCAAAAAGTCAATCACTCCGTGCTGTGCATCAGGATTTATCTCTCTTGAGTGTGCGCCTCCAAGAGAGCATACATTCCTGGCAAATTCAACGACTGCCAATTGCATTCCAAGACAGAGGCCGAGAAAAGGAATATTATTCTCGCGGGCGTAGCGTATTGCTTTTATCTTGCCTTCCACTCCCGAACTGCCAAACCCTCCAGGTATAAGCAAACCGTCGCATGAAGATAAAAGAGAATGTGATTCCTCTCCGGAATCCTCTAAGCTTGAAGCATCAATCCAACATATGCTAATTTCTGCATTATTCTTTCCTCCGGCATGGCGAAGAGATTCACATACTGAAATATATGAATCTTTAAGCATGTAATCTCCTATATTGATATATTTTCCAACTATACCTATCTTAACTTTCTTTTCTGAATGTATTATCCTCCTCGTAGATTCATTCCATTCTTGAGAGTCATAATCCTCTTTTTTCTGGACATTGAGCCGTTGCAAAATCTTCTCCCCTAAATTCTCTCTTTCTAAAACTGATGGCACTACATAAATTGTATTTGGAGTTCCTTCTCCTGTGACATCAGGCATTGAAATTATGTTTTCTGAAGAAATATTTGAATATTGTTCAATTTTATTTTTTCTAACAGCATCAAGAGGATATTTCCCACGGCAGATTATAAAGTCGGGCTGTATCCCGTTTTCGCGAAGAAGCTTTATAGCTAGTTGTGTTGGTTTTGTTTTCATTTCTTCTATATGTGTTGGGATTGGAAGATAAGAAACCAGAATATATATTATGTTCTCTGTCCCAATTTCATTCTCAAGACTTTTCAAAGCAAATAAGAAAGGAATGTTTTCATAATCTCCGATGGTGCCTCCAATCTCAACTAGAACTATATCGTTGGCTCCTGCTGCATTTATTACTCTCCTTTTTATCTCATTTGGAACATGCGGTATAAATTGTACAGTCTCTCCCAGAAAATCTCCCCTGCGTTCTTTCTCAATCAGTGTGCGATAAATCTGCCCAGTGGTTATATTATTGAATTTTGATATGGGTTGACCAAGAAAACGCTCATAATTGCCTAAATCCTGGTCTATCTCCCCGCCATCGTCTGTTACCCAGACTTCTCCGTGCTCTGTTGGACGAAGAGTGCCGGCATCGCAGTTTATATATGGATCTATTTTAATTGCTGTCACGGAGAGTCCATAATTCTTTAGAACACGCCCTATTGATGCAGTAGCAATCCCCTTCCCTACACCAGAAATAACGCCCCCTATCACCGCTATATATTTAGGCATAGTGATGGAAGTTTGAAGCGGTTTTAAAGATTGTTGTGTTGAAATATTTGCGGCACGATAAAGATTATATATGCATCGCTGAATGATATTTTATGCTAAAAATAATAAATTATTCTCCTATAGACTATCGTATATGGATTATGGGTGAAAGAGCCAGAGAAGGGTGCAATATAAAGAGAATGGGATTGCTTAACGAAAATGAAAAAAAACTATGGGAAGAAGCAATGCCTTACATAGACAAGAGAGACGATGCCGGACAAGCAGAATTAGTTTCATATTTCACAATAGAACTAATGAAATTTTTTCATGCAATAAGAGAAGTGGTTCTACCTGCAGCTATGCTCCATGATGTCGGTTTTTACGGCATAGACCCTAGAGACTGGAAGAATTTAGTGCGGAAAGGAAAAACCAATGGTGAGTTAGCTAGAAGACCCCACCAAAACAGAGGAATTCTTCTGGTTGGAAAATTATTTGAGAGAGTCGGATATCCATTTGAAGAGAAATATCAAATGGAAGTTGCTGAAATAATAGGCGACCATGATACAAGAAAACTTCCGACTAGTGAAAGCGGAAGAGTCATGCGTGCTGCTGACTTGTTATGGAGAGTAACATATCCCTGCATAGAAACATACCATAGCGGTAAATCTGTTGAATCTCTAATTGAGATTTCGGAGAAGAATAGTCTTGAGATGAGACATCCGTATTCGCTAAATGATATAGCGAAAAATATGGGTCGGATAGAACTTGTTAATTCTTTATTTTGGAAATTTAAAAAGAAATCATTTGGAGCTCTTTCAGAAAAATATGGACCAGAGCTTGAAAAAATAAGAAAGATGTATGATGATTAATCTTCCTGCTCTATTCTTGGAGCCAAGACAAAAGAAAGCATGACGTTGCCTGTTGGAAAATCAATACGCATTGGATGGTCATCTGAAAAACTTAATGTAACGCGGCTTGAGATTTTTGCGCCCTTGACAAATTTATTAAGATATTCCAGAGAAAACCTTGCTTTGCTTGTATCGGAATAAAGTTCTATTTCTTCTGAAGAGAATTCTGCTCTTGCTGAATTTAAACCGTGAGCTTCGACAATGAATTTTTTAGGTTCTGCGAAGAAAGTGCATGCATCTGCTACAACTAGACAATCCTCTACAACTTCTGCCAGAGCTTCTGAATCCATCTTGATTACAGATTTAAATTCCCAATGCGGCATTTCTTTTTCCTCAGTGTCTATATCTAGGAGAGCGAGTGTAAAATCCCTTCTGATTTTATCCTGTATCCCCAGCTTAAGCATATTATCCTCTCTTGCTAAAGTCAATGCGCTTCCCGGCTTGCATCTGCGCAAGACTGCTTTGAGATTCTCTAGATTAATGCCTATGATTTCTTCTTTTTCAAGCTCAAATTGTGCAAAAAGATCCGAAGGTATCTTGAAATAAACCATTGCAACATTAGCCGGGTCAATTGCTGTTAGATTCATCCCTTCTTTTGTAATCTTGAGGCGGACTTCTGTAACTAATTCTGAAATAATACTTATTAAATCAGAAAATAACTTTGGATTCTCTAGTTTTAATAGCATGTTTATAGAAGCATGAAGAGAGCTTTTAAGTTTTATTGTGGTCTGATACTAGACTTGTGAGTAAGAAGTGGTACAACAAACCATATAAAATGACCATTCATAGAATAAGAATGGATAAGGATGAAGGCAATGAAAAACTTGCCCGCATTAGAGCGATAACTAAACTTTATTATTCAAATCCCAAAGTACAGGAGGCGCTGTTAAATTTCTCCGTTGGAAGAGAAGTTGTGCCAAGATACTTTGAGGGTTTTGGAAAAAGGCCCGATACTCTCCAGTATAAGTCAGACATAATGGGTTTAGTCAACAAGGGCGCGACTTCATTTCATGCTTCTGAAGAAATATGGAATGATCCTCTTGCAATAAGCTCGGACATGAGCACTGAAAAGCTAAACGAACTTAGAAAGTCTTGGGACTTATTGATAGATATAGACTCAAAGTATTTAGACTATTCTAAAATAGCTGCGAAACTTATGATTCAAGCCATTGAAAGTTTTGGAATAAATAATTATGGAATAAAGTTCAGTGGAAGCAGGGGCTTTCATATAATCATTTCTGGAGAAGCTTTCCCAGAAGAATATGATGGAAGTTTACGCAAAGATAAATTCCCGGAATGGCCAAGGGCAATATGTGAATACCTGACTATGGGCATACGTCCAAGATATAATGAGGTTGTAAGCAAATTGGACATAAACTTTGATGCATTAGAAAAGAGAACTAATTTATCCAAAGAAGATATTACTGAAGTAATATGCCCAAAATGTGGAAGACAAGCCAATAAAGGAAATACTGTACATTACCAATGTCCTGATTGCAGGTTTGAGATAAAAAGAAAAGATGTTAAATTGACACAACGCGCCCTGAAATGTGGAAATGATAAATGTGTTGGAACTCTTGAACTCATACAGCAGGAGCCATATTATTTCTGTGATTATTGCAAAATCTCAAATATTCCTTACAAGGAAGAAAAAGAAAACAAAAAAATAACTTACACGAAAGAAGCTACTAATCGAGGAGGATATTCTGAATATTTTGTAAGTGGTATAGCGGCAACAAAACTAGCTGGACTGGATATGGTTTTAGTGGCTCCAAGACACTTATTTCGTATGCCCTATTCATTGCATGAGAAGAGTGCTCTAGCGAGTATTGTAATAAAAAAAGAAGAAATAGATAATTTTGCGCCAAAAGATGCAAATCCTTTGTCCGTTAGCATAAGAGAATTCTTGTTTAAACCTAAATATGAAGAAGGAAAGCGTCTTCTAGCAGAAGCCCTGGCTTGGAAGAAAAAAAATAGTGTGGAAGAAGAACAGGCAACTCAAAGGAAGTATGAAAAAAGTGATTATCCGGAAATTAAATTAGAAGGAGTAACTAAAGAAATGTTTCCCAAACCAATTAAGAAATTACTTAATGGGCTGCAAGATGGAAAGAAGAGGGGTCTTTTTATATTAATTACATTCCTACGCTCTCTAGGGTTTTCACCTGAATACATAGACAAATGTGTGTTTGAGTGGAACAAGAAAAATGAGCCTCCTTTAAGAGAAGGTTATGTCAAGAGCCAGATAGATTGGCATTTGAAGCAGAAAAAGAAGATCCTGCCGCCTAATTATGGCAATGAGAGTTTCTATAAAGACTTAAACTTGCTTGATGAAAAGCCTAAAGTGAAAAACCCTATTGTTGAGGTTATGCAAAAAATCAGAAAAGGAAACAGCCGGAGCAGGTAGAATAGAAATGTATGTAAAGAATACCTCTCAATGCGTCTTACGAAGATTTTTAAATAAATCATGCCTGTGATTTGCATGAAAAAGAGAGTGGCAATGTGCATATTCCCGGTAATTGTTGTTTTATCTCTTTTCATGGTTGCCGCCGCAAATGAATCTTATGATAATGCTGGAATTAGCTCTCAAACTCTCTCACCTGTAGATGAAAATTCTGCTGTAAACAAGGCATATCAGTGCCTTGAAAGTCAGATAGCTAATAAAAGCAATTTTGCCCTGCAGGAAGCAATATTTGGAGTTCTTGCCTTGGGCTCTAAAAATAACTTAGTAAGCATAATACAGAATAACAAACAAGCTACAGAGGCATGCTGGCCAAAGGGAGGATGCAAGATTAAAGAAAGTGCGCAAGTTGCTTTAGCTTACGAGAGAATTGGCAGCTCCACAAATGATGTAAAACAATGGCTGATTTCTAAAAAAGCTCTCCCAAATGATTTGCAGTGGTATCTGGAGATTGATGTTGCACAGCACGTTCCGGCAAGCTGTAACGTAAAATATGATGGAAGAGATTATAAGATATCTGTACAAAACGACATGACTTTATCTGGTTCTGCCGGGAGTTGTCTCTCTCTGTCTAACTCTGGATACTGGTTACGCATAAATAATAATTGTTTAGCCAAAAGTTTTGAAATATCATGTGACCAAGATTTCATAACTACTCTTCTTTACCAAAAGAGCGGGGGAAGCACTGTTTATGTATCGCCTACAACTCACTCTGCTCCTTCACTTGGGATAACAAACGAAAGTGTAAGGGTTTCGTGCTTGAAGAACACTCCTTCCGGAGCGTGCGATTATGAAGGAACTTTGTGGGGTGCCCTTGCTCTTCAAAAAATAAATGTTGATGTTTCAGATATTATACCTTACCTTGTAGCTTTATCCGATGAGAATAGCAAGTTGTTCCCAAGCTCCTTCCTTTATATTCTGACTGGTGATGAAGAATATTATTCTGCTATTATTGAAATGCGAAAAAATGGGCAATACTGGGAAGTACTGAATACGCTATATAACCGGTATCATGATACAAGCTTGGCTATGCTCTCATTAAGCAGCAGCTCTTCATCATTGAGCGAGATTGACAGAACAAAGTCATACTTATTAGGCATACAGACTAACCAAGGATGCTGGAATAATAACAACATCAAAGATACTGCGTTTTTGTTATATTCTGCTTGGCCACGACGCACTGAAGGAACTTCAACAGGAGGATCAAGTTTAATAGCTTGTGTAGAGGCAGGATTTTCCTGTGAAAGGCTAAGTGAATGCACTGAAGCTGGAGGAGTAAAAAGAGAGGGATATGATTGTCCATCGGGAGCAAGCATTTGCTGTTCTGTAAAAGTTGAGCGGGAGAGCTGCCAAGCGCAGAACGGAAATATATGCCAAACTGATGAAATATGTGATGGACAAGCCATAGAATCTGGAGAAGGTGCTTGCTGCATAGGTTTTTGCGTTCCTGCCCCGATAGCATCTAATGTTTGTGAAGATTTGGGTGGAAGTTGTTTAGACAGCTGTGGAGATAATCAGGAAGAGTCTAGTGAATCATGCTCAAATAACCAAATATGTTGCATTGGTATAAAAAGTTCAGGATTTGGGAAAATATGGATAATAATCTTAATATTGTTAATAGTGATAGTGGCTCTTGGGATATTTTTCAGAGATAAATTAAGATTATGGTGGTTTACAAAAAGAGGAAAGAGCAGTGCTTCTCCTGTTACAAGAACTGGAATGCCTCCTCGTGGTCCTCCGGGAGAAACAAGACTTCCACCTAGAATGCAACCGATGTTTGCGCAAAGAAATAGATTGCCTATCGGGGGAGAGAAAGACAAGGACATGGATGATACAATGCGAAAATTAAGAGAAATGAGCCGTTAGAATATACTGTTAGAGTACAACAATTATTAAAAGTTTTAAATTGTTAGTTATTTGATGATATTAAAGATTAAAAGGGCAGGAATATTTGGGGTGCATAGAACTGCCCTTCATGGTGGGATAGATGATGTCTTGATAAAATCTGACCTGATTGAACCGACTAGAGAGAAGATTAGCATATATTTCAAAGGAGAGAAAGCTTCAGGAATAATTCAACTAAGTCATGATGAAATGCAAGCGCTTATAAAATCCATAAAACCACATCTAAAACTTATCAAAAAGAGCAAAATAATGCTCAAGTGAACAAGTTTATATAATCCTGGGCTTTTCAGAGAATATGAAAAAGAGAACTGCTTTTTTTATATTGATGTTAATTATGCTCCCTGGAATTTATGCTTCTCTTGGCCTGAAAGAAAATTATCAGCCTGAAGAAACAATAATTGGGAGTATAGAAGACAGCGTTGTCTCGCAAATATACCTTAATCAGATTGAGTTTCTTAGAGGGCATATTAGAATACCTGTAGAATATGATATAGTCAGACTTGATGATAAATATTATTTCTGGATATTGGCTCCAAGAACTGAAGGCAATTACACGGTGCTTGTAAAAGATATTATAGTCAATAATGAAGGTGAAAACAAAAAAGTCAGCTACATATCAAATATCCACGTTGCGGGAGAAAGTATAAATTATAACGTAAAGCCCGGAGCAGTAATAGCCCTGAAGGATTTTGAGTTGGAGATAAACATGAATAAAAAGTCTGGGGAGGAGATATCTACTTCTCTTGAAAGTTATGAGAGAATATATCTTAGACCTGGAAAGAACATTCTTGCTGTCAAAATAGCAGATATTGTAAATGGAAAAAGCATATTGCAGATAGGACAATATAAAATTCCTGTTTATTCTGCTGCTGGGCTAAAGAAAACCAGTATGGGTGAGGTTAAACAGGGAATATCTTTTTATCCGGGGGAAATTTTAGAAGAGGTAAATTTAACGGATAAAAAAGTTTATAATATAAGCATAAAAAATCTTAAGAATGAAACTATTTACGATATATCATTTAACTATTCAAAAGAATTATTTGACATTAAACCTATTTCTATAAATCGCCTAGCTCCAAATGCTAGTGTAAATTTGTCTTTGAGTGTCAAAAATAAGATACAAAGTAATATTAATGAGAGGATAATAGCTAAAAGTGGAAATGAAACTGCTTCTTTCTTGCTCTTAATTTTAATTGCTAGAAATAATTTGTCTTTAAATAATTCTTCCAGGATAGAGCAGATTGAAGAGAGTGAGAAATATTACTGCCCTCAATTGTCAGGAGTAGTGTGTAATGAAGAATCATCATGTAATGGAGACGAAGTGGAAAGTCTTGATGGTCTTTGCTGCATAGGAATTTGCGAAAACAAAGAAAATGCCGACAAGAGATGGATAGGATATGCACTCGCATTTTTTGTAGCTATTGTCTTGGTGCTTGTTTTTATAAAATATAGAAAATCAAAGTAGCTATCTATTTGTCTTTGGCTTTTTTACCTTGAGAGAGGTTTTCTTAGATTTTTTTTGCTGGTGTGCTGGTGCTGGCATTGGCTCGCGGGCTTTAAACAACTGGGGAGCGACTTCATAGAGCTTTTTTGTTATTGCATCCTTCTCAAATAATGCTTTCTTGACTATTGCATCGTAATTATGAAGGCGCTGGATAAGCTGATTTGCTGCCGAATTAAAAACTGTGTTAGGAAAAGTTATCTTTTCAGGATAAAGAATTTCTACATGCGAAGGCATGTAAGCAAATAATATCCCGAAAAATAAGTCTATTGACTTTATCTCAATAGTTATTTCTGCAAATGAAGTGTAGAGGTCCTTTGTATCTTTAACCAATGATGGCTCATGAACTATCTTTTCGCATATTGCAACCCCTTCCTCTGCTGAAAGTTTTGTGATTAAAAGATTCAGAGCATCCTTCACATTATCGGCTGGCCTGCCAAGTATTTCAAGAACGATGCGCATTTGTATATGTTCCATGTTTTGCAGAAGAAAAGCCCATTTTTAAAGATTCCTAGATTACAGAGAATTCTGTTGATTGCTTCATGTTCAATATAGAATTTACAATATTTTAATAAATATAAGAATGAGGATAAATAAAATAATTCCCATTCCTAGAAATGAAAATATATACAAAGCCTTGCCTTGCCGAGTAAGATAGTCTGTCTCGCCAGAGTTTATATTATTTTCCAGAAATATTGTTTTTTTAGCAATGGCTGTCTCTGATTCCATGCTTGATTCTTTTGAACTTAAATTTCCATTTATAGAGATTGGCAAACATTGCTCTTCGTATGCAGAAGTCCCTGCTTTGCGTGCTCTTACGCAGAGTGCGGCCTTTTCCGCAGGTTCCAATGCCCGAATCAGATACGTCTTACGTTCAGGAAATGAAGATTTAATATAATAAAACGAGCTTTTCCATCCTGAAGAATATACTTGAGAAATGGTAAGATTGTATTCATTAATTATCAAGATTTTCATATCCATAATGTCTTCTGATGATGTATAAACTTCAATAGTTATATTTTCTCCCACTATTGCATTTCTAGGAGCTTCCAAGGTTAATGCTGAAGAATAGGACAATAGATAACATACCAATATTAAGCAAAAAAATATCCTATATGGATAATTATGAAAGAAAGTCATATAATTGACAGGATTATCCATAGCCATAATATCCATAACTTTTATAATATACAAGCTTTGCATCTGAATCAAATACATAAAGTGTGTCTCTGTCATCATTCCAGATGTGAGCTTCGCCATTCCAGTAAACAATGTCAATTTTATTATCTCCTTTTCCAGAAATTATCTTTAATTTCTTGTTTTTTGCAGGCGGCAAATTAAATTTTGAGCGAGATTCGTCCTTAATCCATAAACCTTCAGGCATATTGCCTTCACAGATATATGTAAGCATGACATATTCTTCTTTAGGATTAATTTTTCCCTTGATGCAGTTATAAAAAGGTGAGAGTTTCCACATGCCTCTCTCGTTCTCAATAGCTTCTTTTTCTGCTTTTGAAAAAATTCTTACTTCTTTATCGCTTACTAAAAATTTTGATGCGTGCCCCTCTTTTACAATTTTAAGATTTATGTAATCAGGAGAATAAATTTTTACCAATTCTCTCCCATATTTATCCTTTCCTAGGAAAACAACTTGCACAGTTTTATTAAAATATGTATTGAGAAAACTGCCGGCTTCATCATATCCCTGCTCTCCTTTTTCAGGAGCATTGATATTTGCCAGACGCAGAGTTTTGCCATCCAGAGTCTTAATTGTATCTCCATCGAGAGCATACCCTAAATTTACATCTGTCAGGTTTTCCTTATCTAAATTGTTTGAAATAAAATATAAAATAAATAGAGCTAGTGTAAACAAGACAGAAAAAATTAATGATAATTTTTTATTCACTTTCAAAGATAAGAGGTTTATTTTTTAGGGAAATGCAGAATTTCTCAAGTTCTTCATGTGAGAGAGTGAGTGTTGATGTATTTATATTTGGGTGCACGCCTATCAAATCTGCCGACCAGACTTTTTTAGATATTATTAGGAAAGTTTTCTTAGCGTGAATTATTGCAAGAGGGGAGACACTTCCGGGTTTGACATGAAGTTCAGAGTAAAGCTCATCCGGAGAACCAAATTCTAAATTCCTGACATTTAGAAAATTACGGAGAGCTTTTATGTTAAGCCGGTCTTCAGAAGGCAGGCAAACTAAATAGAATTTTTTATCTTTATCCGAGAGAAAAAGGCTTTTTGTACGCAGACCGGGTATGTGGGAAGTAACTTCTCTTGATTCTGCAACTGTAAAAACTGCTGAATGTTCATACTCTGCATATTTTATTCTATTATCTGCAAGATAATTAAGCAAATCCTTGTCCATGAAAAAAAACATGAGCTAATGTTTATATATTCTTCTTTATATCCATAGTAAAGAGTGTTATATGGGTGATTTTATTATATTTGGAGGTAGTGGAATGCAGGGAAGAATATGCGCAAAAGACCTGATTAGTTCAGGATATAAAATTATTCTTGTTGGCCGTGACCCTAAGAACATACAAGACATTCTTGGAAATCCTAGAGCTGAATTCATTTATGCAGATTTGCATAATGAAGACTCTATAAATCACATACTAAAAAAAAATCGCCCTAAAGTAGTAATAAACTGTGCAGAGCTTTCATTTAACATCCCCATTATGAAAGCGTGCCTTGAAAATAAAATTCCCTATACCGACTTAGGGGGTTTACAGAGGGTAACATCTGATCAGTTTAAGTTCAACAAAGAATTCAAGAAGAGAAAATTGCTCGCTCTGACGGGATGCGGCTCAACTCCCGGAATTGCAAATGTAATGGCTGCTTATGCAGTAGAAAAGATGGAGCGCGTTGAATCTATATATCTGGGATTTGCGTGGGATTCTAACATAAAGATATTTATCGTGCCTTATTCAATAGAAAGCATATTCCAAGAGTTCAGTGAAATGCCGGTTACATTCCACAATGGAAAATTTGTCAAAGATAACAGGTATAGATGCAAGGGAACTTTTGATTTTAAAGAAGTTGGTAGGCAGACAGTTTATTGCATAGTGCATTCTGAAGTATATACTTTCTCAAAATACTTTAAAAGAAAAGGATTACAGCATATTCATTACATGGCTGGCTTTCCAGAACACTCAATGAGAGTCATTAATGAACTGATGAGTTTAGGTTTTGGGAATAAGAAATTATTGGAAATTAATGGAACAAAAATCAGGCCTATTGATGCAACTACACGAATACTAAAGAATATAAAAATGCCTAAGGGATATAAGGAAAGAGAAAATATATGGGTGAGGGCAGAGGGAAAAGAAAAAGGGAGGGAGAAAAAAATAGAAATGAACTGTATAGTAAAGAGCGTAAAGGGGTGGGAATCGGCTGGGAGCAATATTGATACTGGGAGAACTATATCTATCATGTCTCAAATGATTCTAAATGGTGAAATAAATGCGTATGGAGTTCATGCTCCTGAAGGGGTAGTTCCTCAAAGAAAATTCTTCAAAGAGCTTGCCAAGAGAAGAATGTGGGTGTATGAAAACGGTAGAAAGATTAATTAACTCTCTCTAAAATAAAGTCTTATGGAAGAATATGATTTTATTATAATTGGTGCTGGAGGCACAGGGCTTGCTGCTGCAATGTATGGAGCGAGACTGGGAATGAAAACGATTTGCTTAGGAACTTCGCATGGCACAGAGCTTCCAATTGGAGGCGTCATTACAACGACTAATATTGTTGAGAACTATCCAGGGTTTATACGACTAACTGGAAGCGAGCTTGCTGAAAAGATATACCAGCACGCGGCTTCTTATCCTCTTGTCACAATAAAAGAAGAGAAAGTAAAGGAAGTAAAAAAAGACGGAGAGAATTTCATTGTTGTGAGTGAAACAAGCAAATATGTGGGAAAAAGTATATTGTTCGCTACTGGAACAAAATGGCGCAAACTTGAAGTTCCGGGAAGCATAGAACTAGAAAATAAAGGTGTTGCGTATTGCGCACTATGTGATGCGATACTTTATAAAAATAAAATTGTGGCTGTTGTTGGGGGCTCTGATGCGGCGGCGAAAGATGCACTTGTTCTTGCAGAACATGTTAAAAAAGTATATATTATATATCGGGGGGAGAAAATACGTCCGGAACCTGTTAATCTGAAAAGAATTGAATTAAATAAAAAGATAGAAGTCATTAATAATGCAAATGTTGTTGAGATAAAAGGAACTCAATTTGTCACCGGGGTTGTTTTAGACAGAGAATACAATGGGAGCAAGGATCTGCCTTTACAGGGAGTGTTTGTAGCTATAGGTCATCTTGCTCTTTCAGAACTAGCTAAACCTCTGGGAGTTAAATTAAATAAAAAAGGAGAGATAATCATTGACCATAAGACCTCTGAAACAAACGTGCCTGGAGCATTTGCTGCAGGGGATGTTGCAGACAAGCCATTTAAGCAAGCCATTACAGGAGTAGCGGAAGGATGTACTGCGGCATACTCTGCATATGAGTATATTACAAAAAACAGAGTTGAGTCCGCATGATTATAGAGAACTGCCCTTCTGTGAGCAATAAAAATTCCCATCGTTTGCTTCGCAGCATATAGGATGTAATTTGTAGCAATTAAGTTTTTAAAGATGGATGATTTAATGAGGTCATGCAAAAGAGAGGATTATCGCCAGTTATTGCCACAGTCTTATTAATATCTATAGTTCTCGTCCTTGCAGTAATAATTTTCCTCTGGGCTAGAAGTTATCTTGGAGAAACTACGCAAAAAGACCTAGGAGGAGGACCTGAACCTATAGAAAACTTCTGCGATGATATAAGATTTGATGTTGAAGTTTTTGAGAATGCCTCTTATGTATATGCTGCTGCAGTAAACCGAGGTGACGTGCCGCTTTATGGATTGTCCATACAAAAGAAAAGCGGAGGAAGCTTAAAACTAAGCGGCAAGTTTGAAGGAGGAGAGAAAGTTATTAAGAGTGGAGAAAGCAGTATAATAATATTAAAAGATAATAGTAATCTGCGCAACAATCCTCCGGATTTGGATGCTGGTGATGTTGTCCGCGTACTGCCTATATTGCTTGGGGAGAAAGGAACTGCACAGGAAGAATATATATGTGGTTCTGAATTTGGAAAAGAAATAACTATAGTGAGGGAATAATTATGAATAAGATGGGCATCTCTGCAGTTGTCGCAACGGTTTTGCTTTTGTTTTTAACTATAGTCGCGGCCCTTAGCATTTATCAATTTGTCGTGCCATTTGTAAAAGAGAATCTGTATAAAAGTACAGAATGCCTCCCTTATCAAAACTATTTCTCATTTGATGAAAGCTTGGGGTATAGCTGTTATAATTCAACTCTGCAGAGATATTTGATATCTGTAAAAGCCCAGCAAGAAAAAGACAAAGAAGGAAAAGTAAATGGATTTAACTTGGTGTTTATACGCACTGGAGAATCCAAGAGTATTGGCGTGAGAGCTCAAATTCCGAGCAGGGAAGTTAGTATGCTTGAGGGTGGAAATATAATAATTCCTTCTGAAGGGGACATATTAACCTATATGATTAATCCAGGTATAATTTATGATAGTGTTGAAATATACCCTTCCCTGTCAAATGGCAGAGTATGCGAGAAAATGTCTGGAAAAATAAAACTAAGCACATGTAGATGATAAAACAAAAAAATGGGCAGATATGGATAGAAACGGTATTGTACACTTTGATAGGCCTTGCACTTATAGGGGCTGTAATGTCGTTTGCATACCCTAAAATAAACGAAACCAGAGAGAAGATACTTATTGAACAAACCATAGCTTCTCTACATGCTTTCGATGAGGTTGTAAGAAACGTGGCTGAAAGAGGTCCTGGAAATGTAAGGTCGTTTGATATGACTCTCAAGAAAGGTTCTTTTATTGCGGATGGGAAATCAGATAAAGTCTCTATTACTATCAATGGGCTAACTAAGCCGTATTCAGAGCCGGGAGTAGAGATATCTAATGGTCCTGTAACAATAAAAACTGAAGAAGGCAATCAATTTTTCAACGTGATTCTTATCTTAAATTATGGCAGTAACATAAATATTACTCATGAAGAAAGAGATGACTCTCTAACCATTTCCCCTTCTCCAACTATTTACCGCCTTCTTGTAGAAAACAGAGGTATAGGAAATAATCTCATAATTGTTGATATACATGAATGAGATAATTTTAAATACATCTAAGAGTTCATTGGTATAAGATGGTGACACAGATAATTACTTCCCCGGCTATTCCTGCTCTGCCAAAGGTAGAAGACAAAAAGAAATTAGACGTTAGATATATGCTTATTGCCCCATATGCTTCAGCTCATATTCACTGGGATAATAAACTGGGGGAATTGGTTTACGAAGTTGAGGAGCCCGTTCTGAATGATTATGAAGATGCTGTACTAAAAAAAATAGAAGATGCTATGACTGAAGTGGTAAATGTCAATGTTGCCGTAGAGAAAACTCTTGAAGCAACTACATCATATCTTGACAAAACAGCAAGGCTATTAATAGATGAATTAAACATCCGTATAAACACCGACTCCTACAATAAGATATTCTACTATCTTTTCAGGGATTTTATAGGACTTAACGAAGTTGACCCTCTCTTAAGAGATTACTTCATAGAGGATATAGAGTGCAACGGCACGGATACTCCGATATATGTAATCCATAGAATCTATAGAAATCTTAGAACAAACCTTGCATATAAAGATGTCGAGAAACTGGCCAGTTTCGTAGAAAAATTAGCACAAAGGGCAGGGAGATATATATCATACGCTCAACCGTTGCTTGACGGAGCATTGCCTGATGGAAGCAGAGTAAATGCATCTTACACTAAAGACGTTACATCGAAAGGACCGACATTTACAATTAGAAAGTTCACTAAGATTCCTTGGACACCCATACAATTAATATCATTTAACTCATTGAGCCCTGAAATGTTAGCTTATTTCTGGATTCTGCTCCAGTATAAATCAAACATACTGATTGCTGGGGGGACAGGGTCCGGTAAGACCACTTTACTAAATGCACTTGCTTTTTTCATTCCGCCGGAAGCGAGAGTCGTGAGTATAGAAGATAGTGTGACGGGAGACTCCAAAATAATAATAAGAAAAGACGGAAAGATAAGAGAAATTACAATAAAAGAATTTGTAGATAATAAAATTGATGCTGAAGTAATGAGTCTGAATAAAGAAGGCAAGGTTATCTGGGTTAAACCTTCAAATTATATTAAGCATAATGTAAAAAAAGACATTTACGAGGTAACTACCTATACGGGAAGGAAAGTAAAAGTAACTCAAGACCACTCATTATTTACACTTGGAGATGACAGTTCACTTATAGATATAAAGCCATGTGAATTAGAAGAAGGAAAATCCTTTATTGCAGTTCCACGAATTCTTCCTATAGAAGGAGAAGAAATTAAAGAAATAAACCTTATAGAGCATCTTGAGCATTTTGAAGAGTATTTTATAGAGGGAAAACCTCTGAAGAAGATATTTGAAAATTACTCGTGTGAAAATCTAAGAGTTGAAAAGGAAAGATATGGGTGGTGGAAAAGCCATAATATGATGCAGATTAAGGAGTTTAGAAAGTTAAAAATGGACTTCTCTTATAATGAACTTAAGGAGATGAAAATTAAAAGTCAGAATAATTCTTCAGTACCGGTAATATTTGATGTAAGCAAGGAGTTTCTTGAATTTTGCGGGCTTTGGATAGAATCTAGGGGTTATGATAATTATGATGATAATTCAGCCATAATGAATGAAGAATGCGGAGAAGTATTCAGAAGAATTTCTGATTATGCTGGATTAAAATATTCTCTTATAGGTGGATTTTCTACAAGAATGAAAGATAGTGTTTTGTATAATCTGATGAAGAATGTAATCAAGATGGATGGATATGCCAAGAAAATCCCTGAATTTATTTTTGGATTGTCCAATGAACAAATAAAGCATTTTATGAGGGGATATTTCAGCGCTAATGGTGATGTTAAAAAATATGAAGTTTCCTGCGCATCGCAAAGTTATGAGCTTTTGAGAGGTATTCAGACTATGTTACTGCGACTTGGCATAATATCCAAAATTAATGATTTTGAAAGAAAAGACAAGTGCATGAATATGAGCATTTCTGAAAGCAAGAATGTTGAAGAATTCAAGAAAATAGGTTTCCTGCAAAAGAGAAAAAATGCAAAATTGTGGTTATTTGGCGCAAGAGCACACCATGTAAATTCTGATATTGTTCCATTGCATATTGCACAGTTGGAGAGGCTTAGCAAAATAGCAGCTATAAGGCTTAAGCATGGATTAATGCAAAGGCAGATAATTGGAAGAGAGTATATGCAAAGAATAGCTCCTGCTGGCTCTGAATTTAACGATCTTTCCCATAATGAAATACTATGGGATAAAGTAAAAAGTGTAAAGAAAGTAAGCAGTGATTCAATAGAAGTATTTGACTTGAGCATCCCAATATATGAGAAATTTTTGTGCAATAATATTCTTGTGCATAACACGAGGGAGATTAACCTCCCTAGAGAAAACTGGCTCCCTGCTGTTGCCCGGCCTTCTGTTGGATTAGGCAAGATTGGAGAAGTAGACTTGTTTGCTCTCTTAAAAAGCTCCTTCAGACAAACTCCTGATTATCTTATAGTTGGAGAAGTAAGAGGAAAAGAAGCTTTCGTCCTATTCCAAGGGATGGCATCTGGACACTCTTCATTAAGTACTATGCATGCGGACTCTGTGGACACATTAATAAGAAGACTTCAAACTCCACCCATAGAACTTTCGCCTACATTGGTAAACTCGCTGGACTGTGTAGTTATAGCCACACATGCCGTTGTCAATCAGCATGAAACAAGAAGAATAAGGGAAGTAGTGGAGATTGTCAATGTAAACAAGGACGGAACTGCGCTTATAAATACCCCTTTAATATGGGATCCTTCAAGTGATGCATTTTACTTCAAGAAGCAAAGTAAGGTTTTTGAGAAAATTGCCAACAGACATGGAATATCAATTGATGAATTACACGGAGAGTTTACCAGGAGAACAAAGCTATTATATGCACTCTATCAGGGAAAGGTCTTTGGGTTTGATGATGTTGGAAGAATAATAAATGAATACTACAAGAATCCTAATGCTGTATTGTCACGATATGGTATTTCTTAGTTGCAATTAAAGATTAAATATCTCAAGTGAAAGATATATAAACAAAACTACATTTTCTGAATAATGGAAAAAGAGGGCGTTATGCTGCTTGCTCAGATTCTGGGAAGCATGAAAGAAGCTGTATTGAGATGCGAGAAAGCTCTAAAAAATGAGGATACTGAACAGCTTATGTCTGCAAAAAAGGAACTTCTTGAACTACAAAAAAAAGCTAATCAATTTATATGATAGAACAACTAAAGTCAAACATTGAAAATGAAATAAAAATTGTGGGTGAGATATCTAAATATATTAATTTGATGGAAGGTGCGTCTCCCATGCAAAGGAAACTGCTTGAGTCATCTATAGATTCATTGAGAGCCAGCATAAAAATAATGAATGATTCCCTGCCGGAGATGGTTGGCTCTCTTTCTCTTGCTCAAAAACTGCCTACTGAAAACAAAGTAGTAAATAAAACTTCTCTGGAGAAAATAACTTTTGTCGGAGAGAGCAGAGAATTTACTGCGATTGTAAAATCTGAAGACAAGGCAAGATTTTTGAAAGAACTTAACATAACTGAAGAAGCTCTGAAAAAGATAGAAAAGACAAAGATGAAAGTTAAGCAGGATAATAGAGATTTTCAGCGCTCCAGGGCATATGTAAAAATATCTAATCTTTTCTTCCAGAAAACTGCATTCAACATGGTTGCAAGAGGGAAGTTTAGAGACCTTTCACTTGAGCTGCGTAAATCAAACCTGAATATGCTTCTTGAAAGCTACGTTTCAATTATGTTATTCAGCACTCTTTTATCCTTAACCCTTTCTATTATAATTTTAATAATTATTATTTTTGCAGATTTCTCATTATCTGCCCCACTTGCTAAATTTGCCTTGGAGAATGCAGGCTCTGACTTAATTAAATCTTTTTGGATAATTATAGTCATCCCTCTGGCTGTTTTTGGGGCGATATATTATTATCCTTCAAGTGAAAAGAAAAATCTTGAAAAGAGAATAGACCAAGAGCTTCCTTTTGCAGTTATTCATATGAGTGCAATATCCGGTTCTGGAATAGAGCCAACATATATATTTAAGATAATTGGATTAGGAAATGAATATCCTTACTTGAGAAAGGAAATAAGAAAAGTCTTAAACCAGCTTAATTTATATGGGTATGACCTTGTGACTGCTTTAAACAATGTATCCCGGTCTACATCAAGCTCTAAGCTTTCTGAATTATTCTCTGGACTTTCTACTACTATAAGCTCTGGAGGCGACCTTTCAGAATTCTTAGAAAAGCGCGCCGAGACTCTTTTGGTAGCTTATAGACTTGAACGTGAAAAATTCACAAGAATAGCTGAAACATTCATGGACATCTATATCACTGTTGCCATAGCCGCTCCGATGATATTACTGCTCATCCTTGTTATGCTTTCAATAAACAATTTTAGCATAGGTCTCTCTCCGGAGTCAATGACTCTCGTAATTATCGCAGTTGTAGGATTGATAAATGTTGTTTTCCTTAGTATGTTAAATATCAAACAACCATCGTACTAAAATGAAATTAAGAAAAATGCATTGGTTAGGAATGGGTGCAGGAGCTTTAGTAATAATAATAGGAATATTCATGCTTGTTAAGTCTTCAGATTCCAATCTGCCTTTCTTTTTAATAGGTCTTGGGGCGGCAATAATAGTCTTTCCATTTATAGTTGACCTGGCTATTGAAAATAAGAGAGACCAGCAAATAAACGAGATGTTTCTTGAGTTTTCCAGAAATCTAGCTGAAAGCGTTATGACCGGTACGCCTGTAAGCAAGAGCATAATAAATATGAGGGGGAAAAATTATGGGCTTCTCACACCCCATGTAGGAAAACTAGCAAATCAGATAAGTCTGGGGATCCCTGTCAGCCAGGCCTTGCAGACTTTTGCACGCGATGTTGACAGCAGAGTAATATCCAGGGCGATTGGACTTATATCCGAAGCAGAAAGAGCCGGCGGTGAAATAGACTATATCCTTGATTCTGTCTCTCGCTCTATTGCGGAAGTTGAGAAATTAAAAAAAGAGAGAAGAGCAGCCATATCCAGTCTTGTTGTGCAGGGATATATCATATTCTTCATATTTATAGGAATAATGCTAGTCATGCAGTTCAAAATTCTTCCTTTGACAGTTCAAGTCGGGTCTTTTTCAGGTATAAGCTCTGGGGGAGGCATTGAGTCGGATATAACAACTCAATCAGCTCTTACGGCTAATAGCATAGCCCGCCTGTTTCTGTATCTTTTATTAGTACAGGGATTCTTCACTGGATTGACTGTTGGAAAGCTGGCTGAAGGAACATTAAGAGCAGGAATAAAGCATTCATTTATATTAATGATATCTGCATTCCTTATATCTACCGGTGTGCAAGCCCTCATCTAAGATTTATCTTCGATGAACAAGCCCTAATTTTCCAAGACCAAGATGCTCATTAACAATTGCCTTATTTGGCGCACTCAGCGCCTCTGGCGCTACACCGACCGAGCAACCATCGTCAGCAGCAAGCCAGTACCTGCCAAAAGCAACAGACCAGTAGTAGCCATCAAGCCTGCCGACTGACCACGCCCTTAAAGTTGGGACTTTCTCTCCATCTGAAGGGAACATTCCCATTGCTTGGTCATATCTTGAGAAAACAACTTTACCGATATATTCTTTTGCACCCTCAAAATCTTCTGCAAATTCCACTGGAACTTCATCAGGATGTCTTAGCAATATTCTCCAACCCTTATGATTCAAAACTTGCTCTTGTGTCATTCTATTTCCTAGAATTCCAAAATCTTTTCTTTTTACAGCAATTACTCCACTTCCTGAGATAGCTTCATATGCTCCATTTACATCTTTGCCTTGCGCATCCTTCGCTTTAGTAAGATTTAATGCTCCGTTGACATAATCTGAATGAGGATTAATAAGTCCTAGAGCAAATCTTCCTGTTTCAGTAAGTCCTTGCCTGTTTGCAGTTAGAATGAATCTGATTTCCTGATTGTCTCCTTTTCCATTATAAGTTACTAAATCTCCAGTATCAACATATCTTCCAATGCCTCTTCCCTGCACTCTTTGTTCTGCAAGCTCTCTTGTGAACATAGGATACCTATTATCAGCTAAAAGCAATGGCATCTGCTCTTTTATTTTGCCATTAAAGTCTGCGTATTTTTCCCTTAATTGTACTGAATTGAATTCTGAACTCATATTTTTTCTATGAATAATACGTATTTAAACCTTTTTATTAAGATACTACTATATAATTAAAATATTATTTTAGTGGCTATTTTATTATATGTAGTTTAGCACCAAAAAAGCTTAAGATTTAAGAACCTGAATTATTCAAGTCGTGCAGACGCAACAATACACTAGAATATATTTTATAATATCCAATTAGATACTAAGAAAAATAGAGGTTATTGGTGATAAATTTACACATAGTCGCTCCTAATCTCTACAATCTTCTTTCTTGATGAAGGATTCTTTATGATTATGTCTTTCTGTCTAACTCCAAAATGCTTAGCAATAATTTTTATGACAGAAAGATTTGCCTTGCCATTTATGGGCTCTGCACGAGTATATATTTTATACTCATTGTTTGACATTGCCCCTATTTTGTCTTCATTAGAGCGAGGTTTAACAGTTACGCGAATCATATCTTTGGAATTAAACACTGGTTATAAAGGAAGTTAATAAATCCTGTGCCTTTCCTGAAAGATTCCATATCTTCGTGTTCTTTGATAAAATTTCTCATTTCATCTTCCCTTAACCAGTACATAAATGTTCTTTCCAAACCTAAATCATCTGCGGCCCGCAATGTAGATAGTATAATTCTATTGCGATCACAAACTTCAATAAAAAATTCACTTTCTATAGGTATGCCTAGCTTATCAGCTCCTATTTTAGAGTATCTGGCGGTCCAATCTCTTATCTCGCATAAAAAGTCTCTCCCACAATTTACTTTACCAAGCAAGTAAAGTTCTTCAGGAGTTACCATTAACCAGCCAGCTTGTTCTATAGCACTCCATAATCTGTTGTTTGTATAAGACCTCTTAACCTGCTCATTCTCCCTTATTCTTCTTTGTAACAAAAATATATCTTTTTGCATGTTTTTCTAAGAATATTCTGCATTTAAAAGCTTTACTTAGTCATAATTTCCAATCCATCGCCTTGTTTTAGAACGTAATCTTTTCCCACTGCCTGCTTTGTCCTTACATCAATGGCTTTAACAAAACTCTTTCCAATGTCCGTATGTAGTCTATAAGCAAAATCCAGAGCAGTGGAGCCAGGAGGCATTAAATAACAGTCTGGTAGGACATTTCCCTTACTGTCGCTCAATTTTGCACCGGCAGGATAAATAGCAATATACTTCAAGATATCAAATACAACATTGTTCAATACATTCTGTATTCCGGTGCTTCCGAAATCATTCATTGTTTCCTGTATTGCTTTAAGAGCTTCTTCCTGTTTTTCGCTTAACTGCCCGCCCATCTCAAAATTATTTTCTCCCGGGACATATTTAATAATTCCGGCTTTATCAGCCTGTCTCAAGCTTAACTCTCCTTCAGAAAAACATGGAACTATGGGATAATCAAATTCCGACTTAACTCTCTCAAAATTCTCTTTTCCATCCGGACGATCTACTTTATTAGCCGCTATAATCATTGGTTTTGTAGATTTTCGGAGAAGCCGTGCAAATCTTGCAAGCTCGCTTTCGCTCCATGTGGTAGGCTTTTCTACAGAGAAACCATATTTGACTATAACATATCTTACATCTTCTTGTTTTACTTTTAGCCCTGAAAACTGCGTCGCCACGGCTTCCTCAAATTTCTTTTTCTGCATCTCAACTGTTCGAGCGAATGAAGACCAGACTTTCTTTAATATTCCAAGATACCATAAATCCAATTCTCTCTCAATTATGTTAATATCTTTTCCAGGGTAATATTTAGCAGTTGGTTTTCCTTCACCATCTGTTTCTCCAGACATGTCAACAACATGAATAAATGCATCAGCGCTTGATAAATCATTGAGAAATTCATTCCCAAGTCCCTTGCCTTGGCTCGCTCCTTCTACAAGTCCTGCAACATCCATAAGCTCAAAAGGTACAAAACGCCACCCACTTTTCACATATCCTTCACGCGGATTGCTTACCTTGCCAAACTCGGCTGCAAGATCTTTTATTTTCACATATGCAATGCCACGATTCGGCTTTATAGTAGCAAACGGATAGTTGGCTATTAGTACATCAATTAGTGTTGCCGCTTTGAAAAAAGTTGATTTTCCTGCATTTGGGCGCCCGAGTATTCCAATGAGCATGTTTTTATCTGGAAAATAGACATTTAAAGCTTATCGCTGGTAAGATCACCATTAATCTTTAGCTTTTTTAGTAATTTCTCAATTTTCTTTGTAAGTTGTTCTTTCGTACCGTCATTAATAATTATATGGTCAGAACGTTTTATACATTCTGCTGTTTTCTGCCCATGCGACTCTTCTCCTATGCCCATATCGCGCGCGTCTATTAATTTAATTCCTTCAAGAGTATGTGGATCGCCATCTTTACCGCGCATCATTATCCATTGGAATCTTCTTTCAATTGGGGCATCAACTGCTATAAGTATAAAATTATCTAATCTCTGCAATGCTTCAATTTCTGCAGGATTTCTCATCCCTTCAATGACATAGTTCTTTCCGTAATTTATTTTAGCAATTACTCTTTTCGCCCAATATTCATTTCCTTCACGCTCCCTCATTTCGTTTCCAATATCCTGCAGAATTTTGCGCTCTAGAGGAAGTCCACGCAAACGCAATTCCTCTCTGATTTCACTTGAAAAAGCAAGTTTATCAAACCCGTGCTGAACAAGAATATCGCTTAAAATTGACTTTCCAGAAGCAATCTGTCCAACTACACCTATTATCATAACTATTAAATTGCCTTCATTTATTTAAATTAACGCATTTGGTGTATAAACAATATTTAAATATCCTCTAAATATCCTCTTTTTGATCCCGTAGCTCAGTTGGTTTAGAGCACCGCTCTTATAAGAGCGTGTTTCGTCGGAAGCACGATTTCACGGCTGTGAAGCTAAGAAAGGCGGGGGTCCGGAGTTCGAATCTCCGCGGGATCATTAACCATATTTGTACCACTTTAGGTGACTTTAAATAGTAGCTATGCGTCGATAAACTATGGATTTAAAGTTGCAATATGAAGGCGCGAAAGAAAGGCTATTGAAGAGTGAATAGATCTGTATGGATAATCGCAGACTATTCAAACGTTTTTTTGAGTTTCGGGAATACAAGCTAAAAAGAAAAATAATATTTCTTCAATTGATGATTCTTCCTATAAAACATTGCTTGCATACATTTCTAGATTGAGTGTCGTAAATCGCTGGTTCAACAATAAGCCCTGGATAAGTCTGACAAAAGCAGATATCAAAAGGGTTTACGTAATAGTTACAAAGAAAAAATGATAATCTTAGAATTATTTATGCAACACTGCATGGGCTCCAGTAAGATATTTTAGTTACTACTATAAAAATACACTAATAGAAAGATTTAAATAGATATTTTATACATAAAAAGTATATAAAATGGCACAAAAACCAAAAAGTTACGTAATAACCAAGAAAGTGGCTAAGCATGGAGCACAAGCAGTAATTGTGATTCCAAAATTCTTAAAGCAAGAATTAAAACCTCAAACCGTAGTTGAAGTTAGATTCACTGTCGTAAAGGAGGCAGAAGCAGAATGAACGAATTAGAAAAAATCGCATATAAAGCAAATGAATGCAGTAGTTTTCTACATTCGGCAATATCTTCTCTGACAAATCATAGCTCTGACATAGACCATGTAGATGCATATTTTGAAAGAAGTACATTAGAACAAGCCAATCCTAATAACATTGCTCTAGTTCCCTTGCTTGTAAACGTTATTGATCTATCTTCAAAATCTGCTTCCAAAGTAGTAAATCTGCTACCTAAATTTATTAATCAAGACAAATGGAGATTTGATAATCTTCTAACTCACCTTAAACCATTTATTGATTTTGGAGCAGATTCTGTTGATAAGGTATATATTATTACTCAAAATGGTTTAGTACAAGGTTCTTACAATAGTATTGTAAGCTCATCCCAGACCGCAATACCAATACCAGATTGGCTTAGAGATCAAAATTCTATAGACCTCTATCTTGCACTCTCAACTGCTAACCATAAAATATTTACAAAAAGATTTAATCCAGAGTTAATTAATAATAATCCAAAATATGGTTCTTTCTATAGACCAGAACAACATTCACTTGTAAGAAAATATATTGATGAAATTAGGAGTCAAGAGCCGCTTCGCGCACAAGAGTTGGAGGGATTGCTATAATGAGTGATCAAATAAAAGACCAGCTTACAGAACAGCAAAAAGTTAGAGCACTCTACAGTCTCATTGGAGACCGAGGCCTCTATGTTAATACTAACTTTGATGTTTTTCCTAAAGCCCCTGAAGAGTTAAGCTTAGCAGGAGGCACAGGATATAAGATACCAATTATACAAGAAAACTCTAATGCCTATGCATCGCCATTGCTTTTTTCTACTTTGACTTCTTTGCTAAATCATGGCACAATGTTAGTTACTGGAGCACCAGGTATTGGTAAAACCACAGGAGCAGAATTTGCAGGCCATTTCTTTACTGGAACACCTTTAGAGGAGATCTTAGCTTCTGAAATCCAAGGACACCCTCAATTAACCGAGGAAAAGATGGTTGCTTCTTATGATATTGGTAAATTAGTTAATAGTGGAGAAAAAGTAGTTGTCCCAAGTAGATTTTTACAATGCCCTGTCAAGATTCTTGATGAAGGTAACAGAACTCCTCCTGACGTACTAAGTATTATGATGAGATTAGCTGATAGCGGTAAAGCAGTGTATGGTGGAAAACTTTTAGAAGCAAAGAAAGGGCCTTTGTTCGTAACTGCAAACTATGCAGACGAAGGTACATTTCAATTCACACCTCCTTTTCTAGATAGATTCGATGTTGCAGTAATGGTAACAAGCCCACCTTCATGGGACTTAAGAAAGATTAGACAGAGAGGAGATGAGAAACTAAATGGTGGACTTGAAGAAGCAGTAAAAATTCCTGAGCACTTACGCTTAGATTTCGACAAAATCCGTAAAGAAATTAAAAATATGCCTCAGCAAATGGAATATGATGTTCCTCAAATGAGTACTTTCGCTGATTTTGTCTACAGCTCCCTTAGATTTACTGAAGCTGCAAGCGGAAACATTGCTCGTGCAACAAAAGGTAATGCTTGGCAGATTAATCAGGACAACGCACAGCCTGGACACTTTAATGATGCTACTTTTACCTATACTCTAAATGAATTAAGCGTAAGAACAGCACAAGCAATGCCTCGTTATGCGCGCGCTTTTGCATGGATAAATGGAGATAGCACAGTCACTCCTACACATCTTAAAACAATACTGCCTTATTTGCTCTGGCATAAAGTGCAACCGACGCAAAAAGCAATGACTGAAGATCCGTTGTATGCTAATGATCGTATTGCGTTTATTCAAGGACTTGCCACTAAACTTGAAACAGATTATACAGAACTGACAGGCAATAAACCTCTCTTAAACAACTATGCTGCTGCACTACAAGTGATAAGAACAGGGAAAATTGGAGATAAAGAGGTAAAACCTGCTCAAGTAAGAACTATAGTAAAGAATGCTATTGATACAATTGGATCCGAGGACAAAGCTAATGCAATCAATCTAGCACATCATGTTGCCTCTGAATACAATAGCAGTATGGCAAACTACCATGAAAAACAATGATTATCGCCCACTTGTGCCTGTAAATCCAGAAGGACTTGACGCAATAGCTGAAAGTCTTTTAAATGGAGAAGATAGGAAAGAAGAACAGCTAGATACTAAGCCACTGAAAGTTGCAGCCGCAATAAACAAAGCAGACTATATTGTTCTCCCTCAACATTCCCTGCTTATAGCAAAATACGAGCCAGATGAGTTTAAGGGCTTTAAATGGGAAAACAAGGACAATCCAAAAGAAGGAGTTCATTACAAGTTGCGCCAAAAAGGATTGCAGATGCCTACCGTCTTGCAATTAAGAACACACTTCAATAATGTAGTAGAATCATACAAAGGAACTAGAAAACTTGTTGATGGAAATGGCAGACAACTGCCAAGAAATGAAATTGAAGACCTTTACAAGCATTATACCTCCATCCATATCAATGGAGGGGCATGGACATGGCTCAACGCTCGCTTTGTCCAAGGCTCAGGATTCAACAACCTCAATCTTGAAAGTGTACGAAGAGTAAATACTGATGGAACTTTTAATGTAATTGCCACCCCATTGGAAGCTTGCATATGGGAAGCTTGCTATGTCACTTTTGATATGAATGCACAAGGCTTGCCAACAAGAAAGTCAAGCAATCAGAACTATTCTGCAGGAGAAAACTTGAAGTTCTACTATCCTAGACAAGACAGAGTCGCGAGGTTCAACGCGAGTTCGGGTAGGACTAACCTGGACTGCGACGGGGATCCGACGGAACCGTATTCCTCGCTCGGGGTATTTGCATGCGCCAAAGGCGCTGACGCAAAAATTGGAGGTTCTAATTAAATATGGATAATACCTATAGACCTCTCGTTCCCGTAAACCCGAAAGACCTAGATTCCGTAGCTCTTGCACTTTTAAACGGCACACAGTCTGATGAAGACAAGAGGGATAGGCCACCAGCCCCCTCAGCTATTCCAAATAGAGAGCAGTACATTATATTGCCTACTAAAATTCATGGAAAATACAGTTATCCAGATACGCTTGTAGCTATGGACCTAACTCACTTAGGCAAAACATGGTATGATACTCATAAGTTACTTGCAGCAGAAGGAAACAAAATGCTTACTATCTGCCAATTTGTTGATTTTATAAATCTCATAAAAACAGGCAGGGCATTTAATGGGGCTGGCAATCCTGTTGATAAGCGTAGACTAGATACAATTATAGACAACATTATGAAAGTACGCAATCCAGTAAGGGCAGAATGGTTAGATGCAAAGTTCGAATCTCGTGGAGGATTTGCAGGAGTAAGAAATAAAATGTATATTAATTATAATCATACTGTAGATGCAGCAGGAAATATAAAGCCTGGAAAAACTGAGCAACTTGAGCCTTACCTTAAGTCTGATAAGAAACCAGGAATTAATGTCAAGCAATGGCTACGTGATGCAAGTATCTATGGAATACCTAAACCTAACATTGCTACAGGAGATCTTTGGTATTGGCATCCTCGTAATGATAAGGTCGCTTGGTTCGACGCGGATTCCGTCAGGGCTTTCTTGTACTGCGGCAGGAATCCGACGAACTCTGATACTAGGCTTGGGGTACGTGCTGCGCGCGAAAAAATCTGACCCCTCGCAATAGTTAGAAAAAGACAATCCACTTTCTTATAGCAGGTAATTGATAATTTTGTCGTGTTTCTCTAGATAGTTTCCCATTTTTCTTATTGATAGTGAACCTCCCCACAGCAAGCTATGGGGCATCTAGAAACTCTATAAGTTTTAGCTGATCGCCTTTTCTTCCTTGTTGCTTTATGTAGCTTCTTATCACGTCTGCATTCACGCCTTCACCCACATTTCCAGCATATCCGCCATCACTCCAAAATTCTCCATGATAGAGTTCTTCTTTTATTTCTGAATGTATTTTGAAAAGCTCTCTTGCAGTTATACTTTTTACAACTTGGAATATTTTTGCAGGCAGAATAAGTGGTGGTTAGTGACTCAACCAAAAAATGGACATGGTCTTCATCAAATCCGATAGTTTCAAACTTCATTGAATATCTGGCTTCCATCTGTTTGCAAGTATATGTGAAAGTCTCACAGTAATTATTGTTCAGAAACATATCTTTTCG
>Ga0209541_10001013_pt1 | contig 55903 bp, 67 predicted proteins | sample RifCSPlowO2_01_FD_184027 | JGI IMG/M metagenome (GOLD analysis project Ga0209541, IMG submission 184027) | Groundwater microbial communities from Rifle, Colorado - Rifle CSP2_plank lowO2_0.1 (SPAdes) (version 2) | ecosystem: Environmental > Aquatic > Deep subsurface > Groundwater | place... | reverse complement strand
CATATAATTACAGCCTTTCTCTTGTGCAGCGTGAAACATGGAATCTGGAAATTGAGATGAATTTAACCCTTGTTGTGCAGGATGCGGCTGGCCTGGCGACCTGGACCAAGGACGACACAATCCGGACAACAATCCCAATCACTGGCCTGGAAGACCCTCTCTATACTGTTGGAAGCGACGGGCTGATCAGCAATATTATCATCCAAACCCCGTTTGAATTTTTTGTTAACCAGACTACCAGCAATGTATCGAATCTGCAGCAGCATGCAATTAACAGCTACTACATCGAGGACACTGATGCTCCGAGCTATGTCATGAGGCTGCAGGGCTTATTTTCATCATCTTCATTTGGCATAGAAAGCACAGTTTATTCCCTGAGCCTCGTGCCGCTGGGCCAATACAAGAACAAGTCAGTGGTAGACCATATCTACTGGAGCACCAGCAATCCGGCACACAATGCAATACAGGGCATGCCTTCCTGGTACAGGCTGGATAATTTAACGGGCCACTTTGACTCCTACGAAGTAAGTGACCTTGTCATAAACTGAGGCTGATGAAAAATTAATGTGAGGGATATCAATTAAACTATAATAAGCTATAATAAACTAATAAGCTATAATAAACTATAATATACCCCATACCTCCCCATATTAACTTGGGGCGTTACTGCATGCTGGAATTTGGAGCAGCCTGGCTTTCGCAATAACAAAGCTATATAAATACCCCTTCAAGCATGGATTATTATAGATGATAACAATACCAATAGCAAAAAAGGAAATACAAGTTGATTATATATGGCAAAAGCATATTATGGAATAGAATTAAACGAGCCAGGTCAGGACGATAAAGCTGCTGATTCTGTTGTCAATTTCAACCTTCCTCCGGACCTTGCGCAGGCAGTCCAGGAGCTTGGATTCACAGAATGGACAGATATCCAGCGAAAAAGCATCCCATTGGTCCAGCAAGGCCAGGATGTAATCGGGCAATCCAAGACCGGCTCTGGAAAGACTGCAGCATTTGGGCTCCCTCTGCTGGAAAAAATCAAGCATGGCAGGGGCCTGCAGGCATTGATACTTGTGCCAACACGGGAGCTTGCAGAGCAGGTCACAACTGAGATGAAGAAATTCTCCAAATTTCGGCCCATGAACATAATTTCAGTGTACGGCGGTGTTTCAATAAACCCACAGATAGACTACCTTCCCTCTGCTGACATTGTAGTGGGCACGCCTGGCAGGATTCTCGACCACACAGACCGCAGGACCATTGACTATTCCAAGATAAGCATGCTTGTACTTGATGAGGCAGACAAGATGTTTGAAATGGGTTTTGTGGAGGATGTTGATGTAATAATCTCCCATATCCCTAAGAATAGGCAAACCTTGCTGTTTTCAGCTACCATGTCTTCGGATGTCCTGAGGATAGTTGACAAATACATGAAAAAGCCAGTGAGTGTTAAGGTCCAGTCCTATGTGGAGCAGGGTAAATTGGTCCAGCATTATTATGACGTTGATCAGCGCGACAAGTTTTCGCTTCTGGTCCATCTCCTTAAAAGCGAGACGCAGGACCTCACAATGATTTTCTGCGCCACAAGGCGCATGGTGGATGTGCTGCACAGGAATCTGGAGAGGCAGGGAATAAGCTCCGAGGCATTGCATGGCGGCCTGACACAGGCGCAAAGAAAGGTATCCATTGACAAATTCCATAAGAAAGAGGCCAACATTCTGGTTGCAAGCGATGTTGCAGCGCGAGGCCTTGACATCAAGAATGTATCGCACATCTATAATTATGACCTGCCCAAGACTTCAAAGGAATATATCCACAGGATAGGCAGGACTGCAAGGGCAGGCTCGCAAGGCAAGGTCATCAGCCTCCTATCTCATATGGACCATGATAATTTCAGCAGGGTTCTTGAGGACAGGAGCCTGATCGTGCAAAAATTGCCGTGCCCCAGTTTTGCCAGGGTCGCATTCTCCATGCCGCAAAGGGGGCCAAGGCCATCTGGCGGCAGGAGGTTTGGGGGAAGACCAGGCCACAGGATGCATTCCGGGCAGGGCCACCGCAGCCAGTCACACAGCAGTGGAGGGCATCACAGAACCGGGCAATCAGGCTATTCGCACTCTTATTCCGGCCAATCCAGGCAAGGCTCACACAACAGGCACTCAGGCGGCCGCACAGGAGGCTCCAGCCATTCCGCAGCCCATTCTCAGCATCGAAGCCACAGCCAGGGAAATAATCGCGGAAACCCTGGTCATCAGGGAAGGCCGCAGCATCACCAATAAACATCAGATAAAAATAACATCAGATAAAAATGCCAATTAAGAAAAAAAATACAGGAAAAGACAGTAAGCCAGGGCAGAAAAAAGGAAATAAAACAACATTTCTTTCAAAGAGCCAAAATGCAGTCAAGTATTTTATTGGCCTTGCAGTTTGCCTGCTTATCAGGCTAATTCCCAACCGAATCCCAAATGTTGAGCCTGTGATGACCACAATCATGCCATTTGGAAAAAAATTCAAGGCAATCTCAAGTTTTATTTTTGGCGCCCTCTCCATTGTCATCTACGATATAATCACAAGGAAAGTCGGGGCCTGGACATGGGTAACGGCATTTATGTACGGCCTTGTGGGCCTGTTTGCCGCAGCCTATCTTTCAAAGAAGGCAAACAAGGCCAGATATTATGTTGGCTATTCAATTATAGCTACCCTTGTCTATGACGCCGTCACCGGAATTGGCACAGGCGTCCTGCTTTTCGGGCAGGGCCTGGTGGAAACAATTTTGCTGCAGGTTCCATTCACATTGTGGCATCTCGGGAGCAACATAGTGCTTGCAGCCTTATTCAGCCCTCTAATCTACAAATGGGTCTTGGAGAATCCCAGCCTGGAAACCTCCAATGTCTACCAGAAGTTCAGGTCACTCGTAGCTTCTTAGGGCAGCTTCTTAGGCAGTTGGTCCGATTAATTGCATCCTCCCAGAATAACCTTTAAAAACATGTCAGCATATCACTCTTGCATGGCAGTTGCTAAATCTGGGATATACAATAGCATGGGCAATACCATGGGCGCGGCCATTTCGGGCATTTCATTATTTTGCATTGCCGCATTGGTTTCCCTGTCAGGCGCGTTTGGCCAATCTTCACCATCTTTATACTATGCAGATGTGGAGTTCACGATAAGCTCTGATGGCATTGTGGCAATCTCCGGCCTCGCAAACCATCCAGCGCTGGCAGCCCAGGCAACATCCATTTACACCTCAAAAAAAGCCCAGTACTGGACATTCAATATGACTTTGGAAGAATCTTTTTCTGATTTTGCCTATGCAGTCCACTTGCCCGAAAAGGCTGTGATTAATTACATCAAGACTTCGACTCAGTTCAGGCTCGGCACTGACGGTGAAAAGCAATTTGTAAAAGCATCAGGGCAGGATGCTCCAATGTCAATAGTCATTCAATACACGCAGGATTCGCCGGAAACCAGCACAGCTCACAACATTGTTGCGTATGCTTTGCCTTTGGCCATTGCAGTTATTGTTTCATTATTTGCCTATTTTATCAAGTCGCGAGCGCACAAGAATCCAGCTGCAAAGGAATCCGGGAAGCCGGAAGATGAGCCTGGTGAATCCGCTGATGGAAAAATTGGCGCATCAGGTGAAAAGCCTGCAAGGCAATGGTACAACAAGGACATGCTCCCGGAGAGGCAGAGGCAGATAGTGGAGATAATTGAAAGAAATAAAGGCCCGGTACCGCAGAAAAGGCTTGAAACCGAGATAGGCATCCCAAAATCATCATTGTCCAGGAATATTGATTCCCTGACGCGGAAAGGCATTATTAGAAAGGAAGGCAAAGGAATGAGCAACGTTATCTGCCTCAATGACGAGAAGCCCAGCCTATTGGACACTATTGGATAAGTGAGCTTAAGTTTGTTCTAACATGGAAACTCCGATTTTAACGGTGTTAATGGCATTTTTACCTTGTTCCGCCCTGTTCCTCCTTGTTCCGGCATATTCCGGCGAAAATTATTATGCTGTTCCACCTTTCTACTGCCTACGCTAATAGTAAATTTATTAAAATGCAAAATAATTTTTGCATAAACGGAGGTAAGCAAAATGAAACTGAAGGATATATTGCTGCTCAGTGCGGTTGTTGCGGTGATGTTAATGCTGCCGCTGGCATTCGCTCAGGACGGCACAAATGAAACAGATGACAATGACTCGGATGCAAATGACACTTCTGATGTCAATGTCTCGGTCAATGTGACAATTGACACAAATGTCTCGGTCAATGTGACTGATACAAATACCACTGGCAATGCGACCATGGGGAACCAAACCAACCAGACTGGCATCAACCAGACCATTAATAACCAGACCGGTACCAACCAGACTGGCAACAATCAAACGCAGAATGAGACTGACGACGATTATGATGACGACACCCAGAATGAGACTTCCATAATGGGCAACTTGCACGGCGCAAGGGTCAGATTGCTCCAGCTTGAAAAATCGCTGACAAGGAACATCCTTGCAGGCTATGTGATTGTGGACGGAATCGAGGCGAGGAACCTGAGCGTCAATACCACTGAGCTTAGGGCAATCCTGGCTGAGATGGAAATCCTCAGGGATGCTGTGCATGACACAGTCCCGCAGAACAATACTGCTGAGACTGCCCACCAGTTCGTGGAATTCAAGCACCAGGCAATTGATTTGTCCAAGGAATTCAGGGAAGCAGCCAGGGCAATTATAAATGGCCCGTTGAGGGAAGAATTCAAGGGCAGGATAAGGCTAAAGCTTGATGATGACAGCTATTCCAGCATTTCAGAGCAGCTTAAGCTTGAGATTCGGGAGTACAATGCAAACCGGGTCAAGGAACTGCGGGAATTGCTGAACGAGAACCTGGATGAGCTTGAAGACAGGATAAGGTCAGGAGAGCTTGATTCGGAAGAGATTAGGGAAATCGTCAAGAACAGGTTCAAGTCGCTGGAAAAGGACCTGAAAAAAGATGCCTTCTTTAACCTGAGGGAGGATTCTGCAAAATCAGCTGTCTTGAGCCTGGCCGCGCTTGAAAAGGCAAGGAAGGATGACAAGATCCTCAGCCGGGAGCTGATACAATCCAGGAAAGACAATGCCAAGGATGCCCAGGCCAGGAAGCTCTTGGAGCTAAGGGAGAAGAAGCTTGAAAAGGAACAGGAAAGGCTGAACAAGGCGCAGGAAAAGCTGGCCGAGAAGCTGCAAAAACAAAATGGCAAGAACGGCAACAGTGGAAGCGATGATGACAACGACGACGAAGATGATGACGACAATGGCAATGGCCGTTCAGGAAGGAGATGAGGTGAATCCAAATGAAACTGACTAGCAACTTGCTGGCACTGCTGGTGGTCGCAGCTGTATTTGCTGGATGCACAACCCAGACCGGTGAGGAAAGCCCAACCCTTCCTGGAGATGACACCGCAGGAACCCAGGAGCCGGCTGTGACTCCAACAGAGGAGACCCAGGCCTTGTCTGACATTGATTCCACAATTGTGGATGAGAACAGCGAGGTAGAAATAGGCGAGATGATTTAGCATCTCGGTTTTTATTTTTTTACTTTTTATCTTATGCCTTTATCTTATGCTTTTTTATCTTATTCTCATTCCTGTCTAAGCATGTAATCCTTAACAGCCTGCATATGCTTGCATTCCTTTTTGTGGTAGTAGAATGACGGGCATTCGCACCATTTTGTGTTCATGTCCACCATGTAATATTTCCCTTTCTCCTTCTTGGAGGCGACATTGAATTTGCCGTCGCCGAGTGCTACAATCTCTGATGAATGGATAGAATCGCCATCCACTTCAGGCTTTTCTTCCGGCACACTAAACACATTATGCACACCGGATATTTCTTCCTTTGTGAGCCTTGCCCCGACCTTCTCAACCACTTTTGCGCCCAGGAATGAGCCAAGGTTAGCAGCTTTTTCAAGGCCAAGCCCATTGGCAATGCCGTACAAAATGCCTGCAGCATACATGTCCCCTGCGCCTGTCGTGTCCACTGCATTTGCAAGCCTGCCCTCGACCATGCTCATCTTCCCATCCTGCACAATTATCGAGCCTTCAGGCCCAAGCTTGACTGCGCAAATCTTGGAGTGGGATGACATCTCCATGGCCGCATTTTCCCTTTTCTTTCCTGTAAAGGCTTCTGCCTCTGCCTCATTGGCCAAAAGCACATCAACATATTTGTCAGCAACATAGACTAGATCGTGGAGGTTGCCCTTAATCACATTCACATCCGCAAGGTCCAGCGCAATCAATGTGCCATGCTTTTTTGCCAGCTCCATTGCATGCAGGCACGTTTTCCTTAAAAGCTCGTCCACCAATTCATAGGCGGTAATGTACAAAATCCTGCTGTCCCTGATGTCATTTTCAAGAATGCTTTCATGGCCAATTTTCGAGGCACAGCCTATATGCACCGCAAAAGTCCTTTGGGTGTCAGGTGTTATGAGGGTTATTGCCTTGCCTGTCATGCCTTCCTTCCTTCCAATCCTGGATTCAACGCCTGTCTCAATCAGCTTTTTCTCGTAGATGTCGCCATGCCTGTCTTTTCCAACTGTGCCGACAAAAATGACTTTGCTGCCGAGCAGGGCCAGGCATGAAAGCGTGTTGGCGCTGGCGCCCCCGGGCTCAAGGCTTTGTTCATGGCCAAGCAATTTTTCCTCGATTTCCTTGACCCTTGCCTCATTGACCAGGCTCATTGTTCCTTTCTCAATCCTGAAAGTCAGGAACTTTTCCTCAGGAAGGCTGACAAGAATGTCCATGAGCGCATTGCCTATCCCCATGACATCATACTTCTTCTGGTCTCTGCCTTCGCTGTCTTTTGCTTCAGCCATGGCAATGCGAAGGCATTTTGCTTTTAAAAAGATAAGCTTTTTAACCCCTCCGCCACAACATGGCATCATGAAAAAGATGGGATTTCTCAGGGACATAGCGGATGAAATTGTGCCTGACATGGGCATATACAAGCATGTGGACGCAATGCTTGACAGGATTAATTCACGCATAAGGAAATTGAAGGTCAGGGCAAAGGCAGTTGCAGGCGGCTCAATAGCCAAGAACAATTTTATCAGGCATGACCATGACATTGACCTCTTTGTAAAGTTCGACAAAAAATACAAGAGCGAGGAGCTCAGCGACTATCTTGCCAAAATACTCTCCGGGATGAGGGCAGAGAGGATACACGGCTCGCGCGATTATTTTCGCATAAGGAATGGCCACAATTTTGAGATTGTTCCCGTGATGGACATCAGGAAAGGCCCAGAATCCCAAAATGTTACAGACATGTCGCCATTGCATGTCAATTGGGTGAATGCAATTACCAGGAAAAACCCAAAGCTGCTCAGCGAGATAAGGCTTACAAAGCAATTCTGCAAGGCACAGGGCGTTTACGGCGCTGAGAGCTACATCCGGGGATTTTCCGGGCATGTTATTGATATCATCACACTACACTATGGGGGATTTCTGCCCCTGGCCCGCAATGCCAGCAAATGGAAGCCCGGGCAGGTGGTGGACTACCACAATGTCTACAAGGGCAAGGCGCGCCAGGTTCTCAATGAGTCAAAGCTCGGCCCATTGATTGTGATTGACCCAATCATGCCTGAAAGGAATGCATCTGCGGCGCTCAGCGAGGAGAAATTCCAGGGTTTTATTTCGGCATGCGACAGGTTCCTGGGGAATCCTTCAAAGCAATTTTTTCAGATTGCCAAAGTCACGCCAGAAACACTCAGGATGAAGCATAAGGGCAAAAAAGTCTTCTGTTTCAGCATCTCTCTTGTCGACGGAAAAGAGGACGTGGTCGGGGCCAGGCTCGCGAGAGGAGTAGAGTTCATGTCGCGGCAGGCTGAAAAATACGGGTTTAAGCTTGCAGCTTCCGGCTTTGCCTATGACCGGAAAACAAGCGGCATGGCATATTTTGTAATGAACAATGATGCTCTTCCATCCAAGATGGTTCTGCAGGGCCCGCCATTGGCAAGCAGGGAGCACGTTGCCAGGTTTAAGAAGGTACACAGGAAAACATATGTGAAGGGCAAATCAATATATGCAATCGAGAACAGGAAGATGACTAAATTTTCAGATTATGCCCTCTTCATCGCAAGGGATAAATTCTTCAAAGATAAAATAAAGAAATTCCAGCTGGCCAAATGAAAAGGATAATTTTTGACGTCGGGACTCCGGTAATCAAGTGGGATTATGCGATAACTTATGGCATACTTGAGCAGATGGGTGTAAAGCCAAAGAATGCCAGGAAATTCTACCTGAACGACGATTACCTTGAATTTTCCAGGGGAAACATAACCGGCCAGCAATTTTATGAGGCCCTGGTCACAAAGCACCTTAAGCGCAAATTGACTTTTCAGCAAGTCAGGGATTCCCATGATGCCGAGCTTTACGAGGTGGATTTTGAAACCCTTGACATCCTCAAGAAAATCCCGAGAGACAGGCTCGCATTCTTGACAGACACCAATGAATGGCAGACCGCCAAGGAGCGGATGATGGTCGACCTTACGGATTATTCAGATGAAATCTTCCGCTCGCATGAGATTCGGATGCTGAAGATAGATGAAGGGTGCTTTCCATTCATTGCAGGCGCGCTCGGCGCACTGCCCCATGAATTATTGCTGGTCGATGACAACCCGGAGAAGCTTGCCATGGCTGCAAACCATGGTTTTCGCACCCTGGAATTCAAGAATGCAGGCCAGGCTAAGCAGGAATTGACGAGGCTAAACCTGATCTGATTGAAAATCAAAGAAAAAAAGAAGAAAATATTCCCCTTTAGTCTTTATGGTTTATAAACCAATACCTAATCTTATTTATAAATATTATTGTTCTAAAAACTATACATCCTTCTGCGTCAAAATTTTTCCCGTCGATAAAAATTTTAGTTATATGGACTTATATGTATTAATCTATCCTCACTCTTTTATTTTTTGTCACAATTGTGTCGTTACGTGCTAAATTATAAAGTATATCCCTTCTATAAAAAGCCAATCAAAGCGGCCTTGTCCGAAAAGTTAGTTTGGGCATCAATTTTGCGAAGCCCATTCCCGGAGGGATTATGCATTTTTCGGGGTCGCAGAGGAGAAAAATGCAATGCATGGGAAGCTGCAATGCTGAGCGGATGCCCAAACCGAGCTGAAAGGCGAGTTTTCGGACAAGGCCAATCAAAGCAAAAAATTTAAATGCAGAGTGAGTTGCTGATTTCTGATAACAATGGCCGGACTATATGATCCATCTTTGCTTCCTGTTTTGGGATTTGGCGTCATTCTGGTAGCGTTGGCTTTCTGGCTGGACAGGCGCATACTGCATTATTTCTCGCGAAAAGGCACAGGCTCGGTGAACAAATTCATGAAATTTGTCAGCAACAGCTATTTCATTGCTTTCATGGTGCTTTTGGCTGTCCTTGCAATGCTGCAGGCGGGCGCTGATTTTGCCCACACAGTCTACCATCTTGCCGTCGGCGCGGGAATCATGGCATTTAATGTCCTGATAAAATTCATTGTCAGGAGAGACAGGCCAGTCCATATGATTTATTTCCCTGTGATAAGATTGCCGGATTATTCTTTCCCTTCAGCGCACTCAACTGCTGTTTTTGCAGTTATGGGCATGATTGCAGGCTCCGGTGCGGCATTGAAGGTTTTCTGGCTCGGGTTTTCCCTGCTTGTCGCCTTCAGCAGGATTTACCTTAAGGAGCACTGGGCAAGCGATGTTGTTTCAGGCGCTGTGATAAGCTATCTCCTGATGACAATATTAAGCTATTGAATTAGGGCAAATTAGTTAAATTGGGGCTGCTTTATTCGCCAATACAATATGGTACACTCACTTGAGATTAAGCGAAAGGTTGTGCACCTGTTCACCGGAATATTCATAGCGTTGGGCTATTATTTCGGCTTTGTCAGCTGGCAGCTGTTGCTGGCTGTTATTGTGGCGGGCTTTATTGTGAGCCATTACGCCAAGACAAAATTCATCCCTGTTGTTGACTGGTTTCTCGAGCACTTTGACAGGAAAGAGGACAGGAGGAATTTTCCAGGCAAAGGCGCTTTGACATTGGTTATGGGGTGCTTTCTTGCCATTGTCCTGTTTGACAAAAATACTGCCTTGGCAGCGATGATGATTCTTGCTCTCGGCGACAGCATTGGGGCGCTGCTCGGCCCATTCGGGAGAATACAGAATCCTCTCAACAAGCTCAAGTTTGTGGAAGGCATGGTGGCTGGCGCAATAGCCGGGTTTGTTGGCGCGGCAATCTTTGTCACATGGGGCCAGGCATTCTGGGCCAGCGTCATAGCCATGACTGTGGAAGGCCTTGACCTTAAATTCCAGGAGATGGAAATGGACGACAATATCCTTGTGCCTGTTGTTGCCGGGATTGTAATCAAGGCAATGCAGGCAGTTTAGGCTTAATCATGCCCAGCGCATCCTTATTTGAAATTGCTTAAGAAAAATATGGCAAATATCAACACACTTGAGAGGTGCATTAAGGATGGTGTCAGATAATGTATTGCGGGCAAGGCAGATTATTGCAAAGTATTCCGAAGTATTTGAGAGCCTGATGGAATTTGAACGGACCAAGAAGCTGCCCAAGCTTTATAGGCGGAAGAGGCTGAACATTACAATAGATGAAAATGTGTTGCGCGATTTCAAAAAATACTGTGGCAAAAATGGCATTAACATGTCCCGTTGGCTGGAAAGAAAAATGGTGGATGCCGTGAAGACTGCATAATTTACACACAAAATTTATATATACTCTCTGCTATTTTTGCCTTATAAAAGAGGTCCAATCAAAATGAGACTGTTGGTACTGATTATTGTCATGAGTTTAATTGCCATACCTGGTTCCCTCGCAGTGCTGAGCTGCAATATTGTCCTGGACAATCCTGCAGGGACCGGCTGTGCCGCGCCATCCATTGTCGTTTTCAGGATGATGGGCATGACAAATTCTCATGCAGGGGATTATACAGCCTCTGCAGCCACGCATCCATATGCAGTCTGCTGCAGCGCCTCTGCAGCCTTGACGCACGCCGGCGCAAATGTGGTAGAACTGGCAGCTACAAGCAACTCAAATGTGTGGCAACCCGGGTCTTCTCAGCCAGTCCTGATTCAGCTCGGGCCCGCCCCGACAGTGCAATGCCAGGTAACTGCAGCTGCCTGCAGTGCAGGATACACAACCTTGGCATCAATGATTTCACCTGCAAATTCCCATGTTGGCCAGCCAGCTGATTATACCACAAAAATCTGCTGCACAGAAGGCGGGGCGGCATGTCCGCCAGACGGCACTGTCTGCTCTGTTGATGGTGATTGCTGCGCGACGAGTTATTGCTCGAGAATTAATCCTGATGAAGGGAGTGTGAGTCCGCATTGTTGCCGAAAGGGATGGTATTGGAGCGATATAACTGGTACATGTCGTGAATCAGAACTTTGTTATGAGCCATCGGACCTGTATCCTTGCGACTTTGCACCGCCCAACAACCCTCCGAACTGCCCGCCATGGAGCCCATGCCCAGCATACAATGCCAATTGGTGGCAGGATACAAATTGCATTTCCAATGCTTTGGGCGCGTGCTGCTATGTGCCAAAATACGGGCTTGACCCATTCTGGGAGACAACCGACGCCTCAGGCAACTCCAACATCAAAGTCTACAACCGAGTAGGCGGGAAAACTTAGAGAATGAATCCCTGATTTTATAATCTTAATTTTATCGTGTCCTGCAATCTCCCTATTATTTTCCTAATATCCTCCTTTCTTCTGTTCAAATAATCCGGCTTCAAGAATAACCCATCATACGCAATTTTATTGCGGATTATCCTTAACTCATCCATCAGCATAAGTTCTGCCTGGCTGAAAATCGCATATTCATCACGTAAATATTGTATTTGTATTTTATGTGCGCCCTCACCATATGCTTTCCAGCCATCGAGAAGCAGCAGGACGCTTGCGAGTTCCCGGATTATCTCATAATATTCTTTAGTGACATTTGATGGATATTTTTGACTATCAATATGCTCAATCATGTCAAGGGTTACCTTAATTATTTTGAGGATAGACTTGGCCCTTTCCCTGTTCGGAGTGACTTTTATTAAACCTTGGCTCATCTTAAAAGATTTTTAGGTAACCTTTCAAGACTATGCCATTAGCAATATTATTCTTAAGCTCTTTGCTCAATTTTCCGAAATTCCCACTAAAAAACACATGAATTTTCCGACCCAATTTATTTTCGTAATTTTTCAAATTCAGGTTCGTTTCTTCGGACATCACAAATAAATCAATGTCACTTTGCTTTGTATCCTCCCCGAGTGAGGTAGACCCGAATAAGACTACAGCATTAGGCATACATTCCTCTGATATATAATCCATCAGGCCCGATTCATGGATGGACAGCAAGGTATGTATTTTCTTTCGCAGTGTAAAATCATTATTTTCTATATTTGCTGCATAAAGGGGATACTTTGTAGCCCGCTCTTCCTTTACAACGACCAATCCTTCGGTTATTAATTCTTTAAGGTATATCTTAATAGAGGTTGGCGCAACTCCAACGATTCGGCTTAATTCCCTCAACCTATATCCTGTTCCATCAGCTATTGGGTCATGGAAAAATACGTTTAATAGTTTTTCTTTGTTAGTTGGTCTTAACATATGTAATAAGTATATAACAACTGTTATAAAAATATTACGGCTTTTGTCCTGAACTGCTCTTTCTCCTTATTTATTAATCAGTGATGGTCGAATCTGCATTAACCGGAAATCTTCCGGATTTTTTGGGCAAAGGCTTATTAAAAACTGAAACCATTATATAGTAGTTACTTTAGTGACGGGGGTGTAAGACATGTTTTGGAAAAAGAAAGAGAGCAAAGGAGAATATTATCCAAGCGAATACAATAACTTAACCTTAATCAATGATATCATTTATGGAATCATTCGTGAGAGACTCAGATCCATGCAGGCAGAGACAAAAAAGATGACCGATCTGGTATATTCCAGAAAACACATTACATATGATGATGTTTCGCATAAAATAAGAGAAATTCAAAATAGGACAGAAGAAAAATTAGACGACATTAGACAACGGACACATGCAGCAGCACATAGGATAATGTATGGCAAATAAAATGACTACGCAAGGTCCAAGCCTTATTCAGAAATTAATAAAAATATCCGATCCGTTTGTATTTTTTGCTAAATGCTTTCAATAGTCCTCCTGAGTCGTTTTAATCTATTGGGTTGGATTGCGCCAATCAATACTTCGCATTCAAGCATAAAATCTTCAGCTTCCAACATGAACTGCTCGGAAGTTTTAACAATGCTAAGCAGGCCTATTTTATCCATAACGGAATATTGTTTACGAATCCGCTCTTTTTTGGCAATTTCCAGTTTCCCTTTCAAATCTGGTCTATTGAAAACGAAGCCAATCATCATACTTGTGGCTGAATGGTTAAGACTCTTTATTCCGGCACGATAAAGCATTGCCAATGCAGCATTGTACATGGCATAGTATGCTTCCCCAACTGAATTCTCATAAAGACGAGCCTTATATAGAATTTTTGCTGATCTGAGGCAATTTTTTGATTTGATGACATAGGATTTGCATATCTCAACTGAAGGGCTAATCAGTATTACCTTCTCCTCCGATTTCATTTTCCTTAAATAATCCAAGCTTTTCATAATATTCTTCCATGCCCTGTACTATGACATGATTCCTGATTATTTCCTTTGCCAATAAGGATGATTTGTTGAACATGCCAGTTTGTATGCTTAACCTGCTGTTTATGTTCTCAATTTGCTTTTTCAGCTTTATGTCATTAGTTTCGATGAAAACATCTATATCGCTGTTGTTTCTTGCGGAGAATTTCGCATAGCTTCCGAAGAGCAATATTATGCAGCCCTTTGTTTTTTCAATGATATCAGAGATAATTGGACCTAAATAAGGATAATGCCGGATCAACTTAATCAATTTATAATTTTCAGCCATAAAAACGTATACTCGTGCTACCTTGTTTTTTTTCAAAAAATGCATTTTATTCCTGCCAATCTCCTCCCACGATGCGATATTGTCTTTATCCAATAAGCTTAAGCTCCGCTGTATGCTCGAAAGCGAAACTCCCAATTCCTTTGACAAGGCACGGCCGTGCATATCCTGGTTAAGCAAAGCGAGTATAATCTCATATTGGATATTGATTCTTTTTTGGTTCATATGATTCAATAATGAATCAGTATTAATAAATATTCCCTTTTTTTAAAGTATTCAAGAATCCCTCATGGATTAAACCCTTTAGGCAAGTCCGGGAAAACACGGCCAGGCCCGCGGAAAGTGATGAATTGCTGGCGGCGGAGGTCTTGCGGATATATCCCTGCAGCATGTGTATCATACAAAGAAGGATAAAATATGGCACTTTCAACGCCGCCAAGAATCATTGACAGAGCTTCCTCGCCCATAACATTGAGAATTGCATCTTTGCTTAATCCTTTGTTTATTGTTATATCGCCGCCTCTCACAGTCAGGCTGTCAGGCATAAAAAAAGTTCCATTGCTATTTGAGTTTGCAGGGCGAACAATAATATAATCTCTTCTTACCTCCAAGTCAAGCGGTGCTGTGCCCTGCGGCACAGCATGCATATTTGAATAAGCAAATTTAGCTACGCTGTCTGGATGCGCAAAATTCGAATCTGCAATCGCAATGATTCGTCTGTTCTCACCAAAATAGCCATCAGTATCATTTTTTGTTGTTGTCATCATTTTTAGCGTATCATTGAAAAATTGCGCAGTTGCATTCAGTTGATCGACATTAATATAACCCTGGCTGGCAAGAGCTGGAATGTTGCCCAAAATCCAGATTGTATCTTTGACTGATGAATCAGTAAGTGCAACATATTTCTTGCTAGGTATCGTATTTCTCCTATATCCTCCTTCGACTATATCTGGCGTCACCAGCCCTTCAAAATACGCCGTGTCCAGCCCTTGATCACTTGTATCTGCATTCGCAAGGTAGTGCAGCAATGTTGAATCCAATGTTCCTGGCGCCAAAATCAATCCTGAGCGCAAATGCCTTGGCCCGTTTGCAGCAATGTGCTCTTCATCAAATGAAGCTTTGAATGTCCTGCCAGCAGTTGCTTTCCCGGAATCCATGCTTGTTTTCACATACACACTGTCAACAGGAGTTCCTTTGAAATAATCCTCGAAATTCAATGTAACCAACCTGTAATTTGTCGGCGCAACAACCAAATTTCCAGTTGTGTCATCCAGCCCTGCAATGTAGATTGGCGTTCCCCATCCGCCGCCAGCTGCCAATCTCGCTCTGAGCGTGTCTCCATCGCTTGGATTCATCTGAAGGTGGAAAGCATTGTCAGCCTGCGGATTTGTTTTCCCTTTTCCGCTGCCAGAAGCGTTTACAACAGGATACTTGCTGTATGCCTGGCCTGTCCGTGCAATCACAGTATCCCCATTTGCATTTATTGCCATGACATAAGCATCAGCGGGATTGCCATGATTGTCCAAAACAGTTCCCTTAATATCACGCATAGGCCGGATTATAACTTTCTGGTCTGCATCAGCATAAGCCCCATTCGGCGCAGTGGCCCTGATAACATACCACACTGTTCCATTTGAATCAGCAGCCAAGTCCCGCAGTTCAGTGTACCTGTTATTGACAATATCCAGTATTGCCTTTGAAGAATCAGGATTTACAAATGAAAATGCCAGAGCCGAATCAGGCACAGGATTTCCGTCATCATCCACATAGCTCACATGATCCCACAAATCGCCATGCACGCCTGAAATAACATCCTCTTTCAGCACAATGTCATCCAATGGCGTGTCCCATCTTGGAGGCTTCAGAGCCAACGTGACATATTCCTTGATGGCAGTGTCTTTTGAAACATCAATCAGAAAAGTCTTGTCAAGTATCGGCGGCCGTGTCGCGTTCTGCCCGAGTATTAAGATTTGATAAGGCGTTAATGCATTTCCTTCTGCATTTTTCTTTGCCATTTCAGCGCTTGGCCCACCGATATAGCCAAACTCAGACTTTCCGCTTCCGCCGCCAAAGCTGACCATTTTTTTTGTCTGCTGTTCATCCCCGGATGTCAGCCTGTACAAATACACTCCCTGGCCAACAGGATTTCCTGCATCATTCTCGCCTGCCCACATTGCCCTGTATCTTCCTGGCTCCAAGTCTTGCGAGACAAGGGTCTTGATTTTCTGGCCAAGTGTATTGTAAACATCCAATGTAACCGGCCCGTGCTCGTTGACCATGAATTCGATGTTGGTTGTGGGGTTGAATGGGTTTGGATAATTCTGTTCCAGCTTGAAGTTGCCTGGCAAATTTGGATTATAGCCTTTAACGTCTGTTGTCGGCGCAAAAAGTTTCACAACAGTGCTGTCTCCTGATTGTGTTGAGTCAACTATAGCTCCATCCAGCTGCAATTTGGCGACATAATTCAGCACATCAACGGTGTCCCCTGTAAATGTGTTGATTCCTTTCAAGTCTAAAGTAATTGTTGCGCCGTCGGCATTTGCCTTTCCAACGACTTGCTCCTGTGTCTGATGGTTTTGAGAATAAAAAATATTATCAGCAGTCTGTTCTGCAGCAGGCAATTTCATCGGAATCATTCCAAGCGAATACAATGCCAAGGCCGTTGCCAGTTTCGGATGCTTCTGGTATAACCCTGCAAATTTCTCCATTCCCCTGTACTGCCTTGCCTGCTGGTTTTTCTCGGCAGCCGCAAGATTGCTTTGCCTCTTAACATAATTCAGCAGCTCGTTTTCAGCCATCTTGTGGAATGGCTTTGGTTTTCCGTCGCTGCCTACCTCACCTTCATCCACAAATTTCTGGTGCAGGAATTTTGCTTCCTCTGTTTCAAGCCATCCTGCATCCATCCAGAGTTTTAGGTTGTCATACTTGACTTTAGTATCAACTCCAGAAAATTCTGGGTCATTGTACAGAATGCCTGGCCTGAATCGCCAGGGTTGATCTTTTATGAATGCCAGCTTTTTGTCAAGGTCTTCATTCCTGCCAAGCGCAGATGAAAAATTTTCATAGCCCTGCCTGGCCTTGTCTTTTATTCTCCTCCAAGCATTTGCTACATTAGCCTTCACATTAGCATACTCCCTATTCATGCAACAGTCTTTCATTTTGGAGTATTTAAATCTTTCTATTTCTTTGTTACAATTTAGTAGTTACAAAATTAACATATGATTTACTAATTTTCTATAATGAAAATAATCTCGCTAAATTCCCATTAGCTTTATTAACGCCGACATAATACTTAAAAATATGTCAAGCCTGCTGCCAGTTGAAAAGGTGAAGCGTGAGATTCTGAACAGGATTGAAAATCCATCCATTTCTCCAAAATTCGGCGCTGACCCGGGCGCAAGGGCGATTCCTGCACTTTTAGATTATGGCATTGTCAACCTTGACAAGCCCGAGGGCCCGACAAGCCACCAGGTGAGCTACTATGTCCAGGAAGCATTGGGAATTTCCAAAAGCGGCCATTCCGGGACGCTGGACCCAAATGTCACAGGCGTATTGCCTGTTGCGCTGGGCAGGGCAACCAGGGTTGTCCAGGCTCTTTTGTCAGAAGGCAAGGAGTATGTTGGCATCATGCACCTGCATAAAGAGGTAACAAGGGAACAACTTGAAACCACAATAAAGTCCTTTGTCGGAAAAATCAAGCAGCTGCCCCCGATCCGCAGCAATGTCAAGCGGCAGACAAGGTTCAGGAAAATTTACTATTTTGACATTCTTGAATTCAATGGCCAGGATGTGCTTTTCAGGACAGGGACCCAGGCAGGCACTTACATAAGGAAGCTCTGCCATGACATCGGCCAAAAGCTAGGGACAGGCGCGCACATGTCTGAGCTGAGAAGGACAAAGGTCGGCCATTTCAATGAGGGCAATATTGTGACGCTTCAGGACCTAAAGGATGCTTACTGGTTCTGGAAAAATGAGGGCAATGAAAAATTCATAAGGAAATGCATTTTGCCCATGGAGCAGGCATGCCTGGGCCTTGGGAAAATTTACCTGCTGGATTCTGCTGTTGACACAATCTGCCACGGCGCCAACCTTGCCGTGCCCGGCATTGCAAGGCTCGAAACAGGCATTGAAAAAGACAGCCAGGTTGCATTAATGACGCTGAAAGGCGAGCTTATTGCGCTTGGCAAGTCGCTGATGTCAAGCAAGGACATTCATTCTGCAGGGAAAGGGCTCGCGGTGAAAACAGACAAGGTGTTCATGCCAGCAGGCACCTACCCAAAAATGCAGAAGGTCTGATGCGGCATTTTCTGCAATTCAATCTCCAGCCTGAAATGTGAATCCCCTTAGGTATTCCTGTCTCCGGTGCAATTTGTAGAGCATTTCATGCGCCTGTTCTGTCAGGGTATTGAACAAATCCCCTGTCACAACCATATGCTTGCTGTCAATATCCAATTTTTTGCCTGCAAGATTGTAAGCCTTCACAAACTCTGTGTAATTCATGCCTAGGATATGTGAGCAAACCTGCTCATAAGCATCGTCAGGCAGCGGCGGGCAAAAAACTGCACTTTCCGTGCCCATAAGCTTGCCTAATTCCTTTGCTTTTGCCATTCCATGCTGTTTTCCCATGAGATAGAGCTTGTCAATCCTCGGGTCATTCATCATCAGGTCCAGGCCAATTGTGTAGCACATAATGCTTCCAATGTAGGGTATGCCCGTTCTCATCCAGATATCCCTTTTCTTTTCGAGCTTCCGGTATTCCTTCTCAGCAAGGGCCTTGGTTTTTGTCCTTGCCAAAGTGTTCAATTCATCCTTAAAGTCATCAATTGCCTTTCTGTCGATTTTGATGGAGTAGCCATCATGGGTGGCAGCCTGCCTCTTTTTGAATTCAGCCAAGCCTTCCATCTGCATATTGGCAAAAGACATGAGCAGGAAAAGGTGCGAGAAATCGCTTATCTCCTCCAAGGGGGCATGCAGTTTTTTTGCCAAATCAAGCTCAAACTTGTTTTTGACAGTCAGGCTGTGCCAATGGTGCCACATCTGCGCAAAAAGAATCCTCTTGATGGCCGGCTCAATTGTCCTGTTGCCTTTTGTCCACGGAACGGCAACTTTCTCCACGAGCCAATGCCCGTTAAATTCCAGGTATATGACATGCGCATTTGATATGTCCTCATAATAATAGACAAAGCTCTCATCAAATCTTTTTGTATCTGTTATTTTAATCTGGAATTCATACTTGCTTGAAGTAATCAGCTTTGGATTTTCATGCAATAGCTCCCTTGCCGCCTGCGAAAATATCAATTTAATTGATTTTAAAAATTGCTCAAAGGTTAGCAATGATCTGTACTTCCTGCTGTATTTGCCCTCCTGAAAATTCGAATAAATGAATGTGATGCTGAACTTTGTCCCATAAACATCAAATTCCATCCGTTCAACACTGCCCATTCTAATCCACCGTGAATAATCTTGAGTCCTTTCCGACGTCAAACAGCCCAAGCCTGGCGCCCGCATCCAGCCATCCATGCGCATAATTCAGCGCTGCAAAGGCAGTGACTATCTCGCCCTTTTCCCGAAAATACCCGGCGTCAGCATAATACCTTTTAGCCATGTCAAGAAAGTCCTCAGCAACAGCATTCCAGTCCTTTTCTTCCTCAAAATCCCCTGCTATTGAAATCCTGACCTTGCCGAGCGCCTCGCCAGTAACCCTGAAGTATTTTTCCAGCTTTTCATCCGTCACTTCTTTTGATGCCATGGCATCAAATATACCCCTAATCATTATAAATAAGTTTCTATGCAAGTTTGTCCTCAAAAGGAATTTCCACTGCAACAGGCTTAGCAGGAAAGTTTACGTTTTGCCATCAATTCTGCGAGCATCTGGAAATAAGGCAGACAGCAGTTTTCGGGGTGCGGTCACTCGCTCTGCTCGTTCGGCACTTAAGCGATTCCAAAAATCGTTAAGTTCCAGGGAGAAAACTGCCCTCATGAATAAGATGCCCATGCGAGCCGATGGCAAAACCTGAGCCTTCAGGCGAAGTTTTCTGCTAAGCTCTGCAACACAGAAAAATATATATAACGCTGTGGCTAATTAAACAGCAAAAAGAGGCTGAAAATGAAAAATTCAGGTCTATTGCTAGCGTGTCTTCTAGCTTTCACACTATTGTTTGCCTCCCCGGCATATCCAACAGAAATTATAAGGGAAATGCCGGCAAATGCAGTTGTCGATGAAGTTGTCACAGTGGTGCTCCTGCTTGATATGGTCACAGTCGGGGAAAAACTTGTCTACACAGAGACAATCCCTTCAGGATTCTCCTTTGGAAGCTGGGAAATTGACGGCTCAGAGGAATCAGCATCGCAGATTATTGTTAATGTGCAGGGAGACCAGTATACCTGGGAATTTACTCCAAGTGAGGAATTTGTCATATTGAACTACATCGCATTCGCGCCACAGGAGCCTGGAAATTTTATTTTCAGGGGCTACATGGAAGACAATGGGATTGGCTACAACGACCAGGCAGCAATGCAAATTACAGCCGAGGCTGTTGACCCCTGCGGTGACGGCGTGTGCGATATTGATGAGGATGAGTCCATATGCCCTGTGGACTGTTCAAGCCTTGGTTCAATTGAAGGTGAGCTTGAAATCACATTAACCCCTGACATGATAGAAAGCATCGAATATGGGGATGGCACCACTCCTGAAGTGCAAGAAATGGGCCAAAGCATTGAAGGAGTTGGTGAGGAAACACCCTCGCAAGGCCAGGCGCAGGCAAGCAACCTTCTCGACACGTCAACAACTCCTCCTCCTGCCTCAACCGCAAGCGCTGAAGATATCTTTGCCAGGAAAAAAACAGGGCCTGACCCTAAGGTAATAGTCCTTTTGGGCGCGTCGCTGGCAGTGCTTGGCCTGACTGTATATGGCATTTACGCGCAGATTAACAAAAAGAAATCAGGCGCCTCAGCCAATCCACTGCAACAAGCGCGGGATACAGCCGAGGAAGTTAAAGAAACCCTGGAAAGGATGCGGTCAAGGACACTGCCTAAAAATGCGCCGCCTGCACCATCTCGCCAAAGGATTTCGTCGGAACTGCCTTCATTTACAGATGGGACATCCAGCTTTGAGCTGCCGGCAATTCCAAAGGAACTCAGGAAAGACCAGGCCCGGATATTGTCCATCCCTCCTATTCCTGCTCCAAATTCAGCAAGGCCTGGCCTGGCCAGGCCAGGCACTCCTCCTCTTCCGCGGCGGGAAGCTTCTGCACAGCCCCAGTCCGCTGACTCCCGTCAAAATCTGGCCCAGCCCAAGGATATGGAGCAGCCTGTATCCAATGAAGATGTTGACAAGCTGCTCGACAGCGTGCTGAAAAATCAAAAATAAAGCTGAAAAATAAATTAAATATAAACTCAAAGAAATAAAATAAATAAAATAAAAAAGAGCAATCAATGATTGCTTATTTCTTCTCTTCAGGCTTTGGCGCGCTGGTTCTATGGGCCACTTCCCTCCTGATTTCAATCGGGACCAGGCCTTGCTCATATTCCAGTTTTGCAATCTCCACCGGATTGTACCTAAGCTTAGCGAGCTCTTCCTGGCTGAGCTTTATCTTGAATGGAGCGCCCATTGAAATCTGGAGCGCCCTGCTTCCCAGTATCCTCGCTTTTTCATACCTTGAATACTTTACGATGGTTTCCTTCTTGCTCTTGTCTGTCATCTTTGCTCACCTACAGGAATTTCCTGAGCTCCCTGCTCTTCTCCATTGCCAGGGTTATCATTGCATCAACATCCTTGTCTGTAATCGGCATGTCGCCGCCCTTTTGCATGGCGCAAACGATATTTTTTTCAGTCAAGGCAACAGTCAGCCTTGCATCCACCGATCTCTCCTCTTCTGTGCTTGGGTCAACCAGCAGGTGGTTCCCAATCTTGGAAACTGTCACTGAGACCGGGGTTATCTTCATTGGAAGAGTCTTGGTTGTCAGCTTCTTGTAATTGACCTTGTCGCCGTCCAATTCCGGGAACTTGACTTCCTGGAGGGCTGCTATGGCTGCCAGCGCTGATGCGTCCAGCAAGTTGCCCTCATCATTGATTGAGACAATGTCTATATTTGCGCCCCAAACCTTCTCTCCCGGCGCAACAGCCAGCTTCTTGAGGTCGACTGATTTTGACTCCCTTATGCCCCTGTCCACGACCCTGGCCAGCTCAATTGCCTGTATGCCTGGCGGGCCGAGCTCAAATTCCGGGTTTGACATTGGCAGCAGTTCTGCGCCAACCATCAGCATTCCTTCGTCAGGAGTGTCCGGGAAAGGCTTCTCAAGGCTCATCTTGACCCCTGCAATAACCTCTGTGTTCCCAATCTTGACCCTTGCCGAGCCCTCTGCATTCTTGACAACATTCTTCTCCACAACAATTGCCCTGTAATCAGTCAATTTTCTGCCGTCATACCTTAAGTTAAGGTTTAGGCTTTCCAAAATATGCTTTTTTTCATCACTCATCTGAACCACCATTCTGATACTTCTCCTTAAGTGCCTGCCTTTGGACTGCATTTATGTCCTTGCAGACCTTTTTGGCATATTGTATCCCCTGCATCAACTCTTCCTTTGTGATTTCCCCGTCCATCTGGAGCAGGGTTATCTGCTCTGTCCTTGGCATCATTGCAACAGGGACATCCGCAACAGGGCCATCCTCATAGGCTTCCTCATCATAATTCAGGTCAACAACAATCTTGTCATCAACCCTTCCGACTGACACTGCAGCCACCATGTCCTTCATGGTTATGCCCGCGTCAGCAAGCGCAATTGAGGCTGCGCAAATTCCAGCGCATCTTGTGCCCGCGTCTGTCTCTGGCAGGTCGATAAAAATGTCAATCACTGAATTCGGGAACTCTTCCAGCTCCACAACAGGCAAAAGTGCTTTTTCTATGACCATAGACAGCTCCCTTGATCTCCTGTTTCCACCCGGCCTTACCCTTTCCCCGCTTCCGGAGAATGGCATCATGTTGTAATTCACCCTGAGGATTCCTTTTTCCGGATTCTGCATGAACCTCGGGTAAAGGTCCCTTGGGCCGTACACTGTGGCGTATGCCACTGTGTCGCCTATCTTGAAGTATGCTGAGCCGTCAGCCCTGCTGATCACTCCTGCTTTTGCTTCCATCTTCCTTGTTTCGTCGAATTTTCTTCCGTCGAATCTTTTAGTGTAACTCATATCATTCACCTTGTTATTGGCTATCCTGCTGCGGCGCAGATGGCCTTGCACCTGATGCCTCGAGATATTCCTTTATCCTCTCGGTCAGGCCAGGCACATGAGACTCTGTCTCAATTTTCCTGATTGTGTTGACTGCCAGAAGCTCCTTTTCAGGAGTTCCCTGGATCCACACAACACCGTTCTGGCCGACTACAACCCTGCAGTCTGTATACTGCTTTATCATGCTGACCATGGAGCCTTGCTTTCCGATTATTCTCGGCACTTTATGCGGATTGACTTTGATTATCCTTCCGCCAACAAGCTTCCTGAGGCCCTGCCCTTTCATTGAAACATCAATCAGCTTCTGTGATGTGACATTTACAATTATTGAGACAGTATAGTCTCCAATGTCATAATACCTGGTCAGGTCAGCACCCCTCTGTATGTATTCAGAGGTTGCGTCCTTGAGCGACAGCATCGCCGGATAAGCGCTGTTTGTGTCAATTCTCCAGCCGCTGAACGCCACATCAATCACCCTTCCGATGATCGTGTCCCCTTTCTTTGGCATGTACCTGCCTGTCAGGGGTATGACCTTCAATGCCCTTCCTTCAACAGCCAGCAATCCCAGCCGTGAGGCGATTATCTTGTCCTTGTCCCTATAAGTGCCCACTGCCGGCAGGTAATCTATCCCTGCGGCCAGCTCTTCTCCCGGCACTACTATGGTTTTGTCCTGTACTAACAGTTCACTCATTTTATATCACTCCGTATTTTTCTTTTTTTGATAGCAATTTTCATGGCACGGCTTATTGCCTATTTTGTGCCAATTACCTCTGTTTCCACATTGCCATGCGTCATGGCATTCAGCTTGTCATACAAATCCGGCTCAAGCCCTCCTGGAATCTCCACAACAGCAAGCCATGACCCGTCAGAAAGCCACTGGTCCTTCAGCATCTTCCCAAAGCCCTTGACAACTGAATAGCATTTTGCCCCGTATTGCGAGGGGATCCGGATCTGGATTTGCTTTGTCTCGAATTTTATTGGAAGGATAGGCCTGATTTGGTTAAGGACTTCCTCAACCTGCTCTTCCGCGCCCCGCCTTGTGTCTATCCGCACCTTGGCCTCTTCCATGGCTCTTTCAATCCTGTCAATTGGATGGGGGATGTGGTTTCTCGGGTCCACAGCATTCCTGTGGATAATTCCGATGATCTTCCTCTTTTTCTCGTCCACCAGCTTTGCCCTGTGCTCTGTAGTTTCCTGCACCTCGCCTTTCATGATTATGGTCCTTGCCACTTCCAATGGCTCGCTGGTTCCAAAAACTTCCTGCATTTTGTGCTCGGATGCCCGCAGCCCTTTCCTGGCTTCAGTGAAGACCATTTCATCTTTCAGGACATCATGCATGCTCACACTTTTTCCGCTTCGCAGCTCCAGGGCTAAATCCGGGTCGATAACAACTTCAAAGACATCCTTCCCCACTTTCATTCTTGCCACATTAAGGTGGATTTTTTCCCTGTCGAATGAATATCCGCTTCCGCTCATCTTATCTCCTCATTGCAGCATTCATTTCTTGCCCTTGCTCTTCTGGATAACCTTTGTAATCTCATCCTTTGATAGCCTTGTGAACTTTTTGTCCTTTATGCTGATGAATGCGCAGTCAATCCTTTCTGCGTTGAAATTCTTGTCGAGGAATTTTGCCAGTGAATTCACTGCCAGCTTCATTCCTTCATCTATTGTCAGGTCTGTCTTGTATTCCTTGTGCAGGATTTCCTCAATTACAGTCTCTCCTTCGCCGATGACAGTTGCCTTGTACTGGAAATATATTCCTGTTGGGTCTGTCTCGAACAGCTTTGGAGTGCCGTTGTCAATTCCCGCTATAAGCACGCTCACGCCAAACGGCCTGAGGCCGCCTGATTGGGTGGTTATCTGCTTCAGATTGCAGATATCCTTTACTATTGTCAAAGTGTCGATTGGCGAGTCATACACAACCCTGTGCTGCTGCGCCCTGACCTGTGCCCTTTCAATCAAGACCCTGGCGTCGGACAGTATGCCTGATGCTGTTGAGCCTATATGGTCATCAATCTGGAATATCTTTTCCACTGCTTCCGGCACAACTAATTCATCCACTATCCGTTTGTCAGTTACCAGTATTACTCCGTCACTGCAGGTCATGCCGATTGCAGTTGAGCCCTGCTTGACTGTTTTTTTGGCATATTCAACCTGGAGCAGTCTTCCGTCCGGGCTGAACATTGTGATGGCCCTGTCATAACCCATTATCTGATGTGGCATTGGCTGTTGCATTTTGTTTCCTCCGTTTTTTCGGTGTTATCTGTCCCCCTCAATTCAATGTGATAATGATCTTATTGAACATAATTCCTGTAGGCTTTTCCTAGCATGCCGCTGACGCCTATTGACCTGACAATCACATCCTGCGAATTTATTTTCTTGACCAGGGCAAGGCTCGCCTTCACATCATCCAGGCTTTTATTGCCTGTCCTGATGATGCCTTTTTGCTTCTCCTCGTTCCACTTGTCTGCCAAAAGCCACACTGCAGCTTTGGCTGCTCCTGCTTCGCCCATCAAGGCCAGGCAAGAATCCCAAATAGCGGACTGGACAGCAGAAAACCTGCCAATCGGTTTGTCAGATATAACTTCAAAAGCGATGTAGCGTTTCTTTGCCTTCAAACTTGGCAACATAGGCTTCATCTTTTTCATGTTTGCCTTTTTCACCCTTAACCTTATTGAGAAAAAAGTATGTTATTATCCGTTTCTTTTCTCTCGCACCCTCTAAGAAAAATCAGTGCTTTAAAAAGGTTATGGTTTGAATTGAAACACATCCTATTTCCAAGCATTCCGGCTGGGCATTTGTTTCAGATACAATGGTTTTTTCTCTCCCCTTCGCTAATCGAGGGGTGAGAAAAAATCTGCATCATCAGACAAAAGTTCAAAAAACCATATCAATGGCAAATGCCTTAAGAATTCCCAATTAAAACTCTTTTCTTCATCCCCAATAGCCTTTACAAAGGCTATAATCCAAAGACGTCCTTTCTCCGAAAGGACAGCTTTGCTTCGCAAAGCCAGAATGGCAAATGCCTTAAGAATTCCCAATTAAAACTCTTTTCTTCATCCGCATGAAGGTCATGCCGTCCCGAAACTCAACCTGCTTCCTGACCATGACATTATTCTTGATGCTGATTATGTCCAGAACATTATTGTAAATAGAGATGGTCTGCATTTGCACTTGATACACCCCCGATATGCTAAAGGCATTATTAATCCTATTTAAAGATTGGCGACTATCTTGTTAAACTCGCTGGCCTGGCTTCAATGCCCTTCTCATGGAGCAATTCAACAAGCTTCTTCTGCTCAGGGCCATCTTGGTCAGCTATTCTCTGCTTTAGCATGTACTGGAATGCTGGCTTGCCCAATTGGCCAGCGACATCCAGGTAATGGATGGCTTTCTCGACTTCGCCTGGCCTGACGACCATTGTTGTCAGTGCATACATGGCAATTCCAGCAATAACCCCCTGGTCAACCGATGACAAGTGCAATGCAGGAAGCCCTGTGTTATCCAGGCCGCGCCATTTCACATCAATTTCATTGACAGCCTCGCTGGCCTCAGCAGACTTTTCAATCAATGCCGCGCCTATGTTAAATGCATCATCAATTGACAATTGATTGGCAATCAAATAATCCCTTGTCGCTGCATATGATTCTGAGAATAAATTTCCAGGCAATTCCTTGCCGTTTGCAGGAGCCAATGAAATTCCCGCGCCTGGCCTGGCAAAACCCTTTCGCCATTGGCGCTTATTATAGGCGCTGTTCACAATTGTGCTCAAATGGGTCCTGTACCTTGAAGCGTTTTCAGGTGAGCCAATCTCAATGCCATTGCTGGTTATTCTGGCCATGTCTGGCATGGGGCTGATAAAAACAGCGCCAGGATGATAATCACTTTTGCCGCCAACTGCAGCTGATATGTCTTTTTCAGCAATATTACTCATTTTTCACTCCCCCTTATTGTCAATTGTTAATCCGGGAAAATCCATTCCTTTTTAAAGTTTTTCATTTTAACCACAAGTAAGTGATTAAATATTAGTCCATTATTTTCATATACCTTTTATTTATTTTCATATATAATAGAAAATTAAAAACGTTAAGACATTTTTTTCATACAGCGAAGCGAAAGGTTTATAAATACTGGCATTTCAAGAAATGCAATAGGGGGATGAGTTAAAACATGGATGCCTGGCTTCGTGCTAAGGTTTTCTATGTAAAACGGGGATGGAACTATGTACCAAATGAAAGCACTCTACAAAACAGTATGCCCTGAATGCGGCAATAAAAAACTTTCCCATAACAGGGAAAAAGGCGAAATTACATGCCCAGACTGCGGCTTAGTGATTGAAGACAGGATGGTCGACTTCGGCAAGGACTGGAGAGAGTTCGGCGAAGGCGGCGAAGGCGAATCCAACAGGCGCGGAGGCTCTCCTCTGACATACACCAAGGAAGACATGGGCCTTGGGACACAGGTTGGAACCTCAGCAGACTTAAGCAAATTCGACAGAAGGACCAAGCAGAGATTCTACAGGTTCAGGAAATGGCAGAACAGGGTTGGCTCAGGTCTTGAGCATAACCTCAGGGAAGCCCTCTCTGAAATCAGGAGAATCGCAAGCAACCTAAACCTTCCAAAATCAGTGGAAGAGGAAGCCGCAAGGATTTACACCCTGGCTGCCCAAAGGGGCCTTGTCAAGGGAAGAAGCCTTGAGGATGTCGCAGCTGGCTCAGTTTACCTGGCCTGCAAGATCAACGAGCTTCCAAAGACGCTCGACGAGATTTCAGATGTCTCAGGCATTGAGAAGAATGAGGTCATCAAGAACTCAAAATTCGTCTCAAGGGAGCTGAACATCAGGGTCCTGCCAATAAATCCGAACAATTACATCAGCAAGTTTGCATCTGCATTGAAGCTTTCGCCAAAAGTGCAGACAATCGCAAACACCCTGATTGGAAAGGCGCAAAGAAGCGGCCTGACCTCGGGGAAAAGCCCGAAGGGAGTTGCTGCATCCGCGCTGTACACATCATGCCTGATGTGCGGCGAGAAAAGGACGCAGAGCCAGGTAGCAGACGTGACTGGTGTGACCGAAGTCACGATCAGGAACGGCTACAAGGAATTCCTGGACGAGCTCAAGCTGAAGAAGGAGATCGAGAAGGGCAAGAAAATCTTCAAGGTCGCAAAGGAAGGCAGGGAAATGGCTTCTGCTGAAGCGTAAGGTTATTTCTTATTTTTTTATTTTATCCTTTATTCTCTATTGTGATGCATTTGTTTGTTTTCATAAGCTTTATAAAATTGGCCTAAATATTTCTCTCCATGGGGATAGAAAGATTATTTGGCGAGAATGTTGAGATCGTCCATATGCCCGAGCCAACACGTGATTCAATAAAAAAGGTAATAGAAAAAAGAATACGATTTGCTGAAGAACAAACTAAGATCCCCAAAGATCATGCATTGGTTGTTGATGAATCTGCATATGATACAATTTTTGAGATATCCCGCAATTCAATAGGCTTGGCATTATTGCTTTTGCGATTGACATTGGAAAACAGGCCAATTTATCAAGGCAAACCCCCTTACAGGCTCACATCCGACCACGTCAGGAGCATGGGCTTCACTTATGAAAGTTTAGCTCAATACTGGGACAGTCCATTAAGGGATGCAACTATAATCCACATGTAAAATCATCAAGAAAAATGATGGTAAATCTATTTTGTATCTTCTAGCTGATTATTTATCTCTGAGCCTTATTTTATAAACTGGCGGCAGTATTCTTTCAGAATCACATTTTGGGCACTTGCTGGGTTTCTTGAAAATATTCTTGTCCTGCCTTTCCTTGAAAATAAAACTGCATTTCCTGCACTGCGCCGGCAGCATGACAAGCTCCCTCCCGGGCTTTATGCTTTTCGCAATGTGCACCAAATCCTCGACAATGTCCTTTGTCTCGCAGCGGAAATGCGCAGCCAGGTCTATCAGCGTCATTTCACCTTGCGATAGAATTTGTATAATCTCATCCCGCCTGGTCATTTTGCAAATACTTATTCATCTATGATAAGGCCGCATTTCTTGCAGAACAGCTCGCCGTTCCTGTAATCAAGGCTCTTGCTACCGCAATCCGGGCAGACAACAACCTTGTTCTCGTGCAGAATCGACTGCATTGGTACTTCGTTCATTTCAATCCCCAACTGTGTAAATTTGCTTATTTTGGTATTTATAAATATTGCTGTTTTTGAGGAACTATAACCTCCTTATTTTTCTGTTTATCGACGAAGAATTTCGAAATAGGTGACTTGATCCGGGATAGTGCGCTGCCAGCGTAGAGAATACCCGAAAATACCGGAAAAATGTTGGGCATTCATCAGAAATAAATAATAAATCAAAAAAAAAGAAACACCTCGCCAAAGCGAGGCAACGAGTCCATCAATATTATCTAATTGTCGCAAGTATAAAAATTTTGTGACTTTGTGCAAAGGCGGAGAAGTCTAGCCAGGTTTGACACCTCGCTCAAGACGAGGCGGCGAGTCCATCGCCTTGCGGGTTCGAAACTCAAAGAGCGAAAAATTCGCAGTGGATGGAAGCGCTGCAACGGAATTCCCGTCTCCGCCGCACAAAACCCATAAATTTATTAAGCAACTTTTTTGTTCTGACCATGCACAGCCCCGTAGTGTAGCGGCCAATCATCCGACCCTCTGGAGGTTGGGACCCAGGTTCGAATCCTGGCGGGGCTATAAAAACATAACTCGGAGAAACAAGCTATTAGTCGTGTTCTACAAACCAAAACATTTATATATAAATATGTCTATTAGATATATTATTATATCAATATTATATAAAAATGACACAAGCAACACAATCTTTGGTAACAGAACAAATCAAGCATTCTCCTACATTAAGCACTGTCTTAATGGTGGAAGATACATTAAAAAATGGCGGTTTGGTGAAACTGGCAGAATTAAAAAGAAAACTGCCAAGGAAGGTTATGCACCAAACATTGTTGCAAATACTTGATTATCTGCAATTAAGCGGAAAAATATTAATGGGGACAAAAGGGATTCTTTGGGTGTTTGCTGAAAGAAAAGAATTAGATGCATTTATAAATAGAGGAACTGAAGTATGAACAAGGTTACAAGGGTCATTCTTATAGATAAAGCTGATTTAGAATATAAACTACTAAACGAATTAATAGGAAAGCAGATAAAGGAAGGGAAGAAAAATACAGATGAAATGCAGCTGCTAAGATCAATCCGGCAGAAGATTGATTTCATTAAAAGCAACCCATTCTATGGAGACAATATCCCAAAAGAGCAGATACCGAAAGAGTATAAGGTGCAAAATCTCTGGAGGGTTGAGCTTTCGCAATTCTGGAGGATGCTATATACTATCAAAGGTGACCAGATTGAGATAATATGCTTTGTCCTTGATATTTTAGACCATAAAAATTACGATAAAAAATTTGGCTATAAGAAAAAGTAATTATCTGGAAGATTTTCGTGTTCCCAAAAAATATACAAATTTGCCCAGCATTTTGGCGGGGCTATTAAAGCATAGCTCTGAGAAAAAACCAAATACCCTCACTTGAGGAGTAATTTTGCTTTTTTATTATATCCTTCAATTTCAGTTTTTTTGATTTTGTCAATGAAATTCTTTATCAGGCTGTTAAACTCTTCCGCCTCTTTCACCCCTTCTTGTACATCTTTTTCAGTTGCCTTGAATTCTGTGTAGTATTGCTTGTCTATTCTTTCCTTCTTTGCATTTGTGATTGAAGTATTGTCAATTCTGAACAATTCTTTAAGCAGAATGATTGTTCCGGCATGATTTTCAGACTTGATCCCGCATCTGTAGAGAAGCGCAAGTGCCGAATAATACATTGAATAGTATGTCAATGCGACAGCATCATCAAAATTGTGTATGCCTGACACAATTTTTGCGGACAGTAATGACTTTTGGGATTTTTCCATATAGGAATTTGCAACCACCTCGCTTGGTTCAACAATCTTAATCCTGCCTTCTTTTTGTAAAGTTTTAATGAACGAGTTCAAAGTACCTGTCAACTCCTTTTATGATAATGTGACTTTTTATTATTTCTTTGATAAGGGGCATTTCTTTATCAAATTTGCCTATTTTTATGCTCAGCTTTGAGTCTGAAAATTCTATTAATTTTTTTATCTCTTTGTTTTCAGTTTCCAGGTATAAATCAATATCGCTGTCCTTGTCAATGCTCATTTTAGCATATGAGCCAAAAATCAATGCGAGATTGATTTCTTCATTTGCCTGGACTTTTTCTATTATTTGCCTTAGCCGCGGATATTTTTTAATGATCTCTAGAATTTTGTAAAGTTCAACGATTTTTCGGTATTCGTGGGATTCAAGCGATTTTCTTATAAAGTAAACCTTGTTTCTTCCTTCTTCCCTATAATCAAGAATATTTTGTTTTTCAAGTTCTGTGGCTTTTCGTGCAATTGTGGTTTGATTTGTACGCAATGCTTTTGCTAATCCCCTAATATGGTTATCCTGTTTTTCCAGCTCTTGAAATATATTGTAATTTATTTGTGACATATGTAACATAAATATTACATTGATATATAAATATTTCGGTTTTGTCACCGGAGGATTTTCGTGTTCCCAAAAAATAGACAAAACTGCCCAGCATTTGGGCGGGGCTATTAAACGAAGTTTAAAGTCCAGACATGGTCACGAATGTAGCGAAGCGAAATGACTCGACCTGGCGGGACTATCCAAGTAATGCATTAAGCCTCGTTCGTGCAATAGCGAGGATTTGTGGATTCATTCCATGAGCGTGGTATGGCTTTATGCCATACTATTTTTTACGAGATTTTTTGTTAAAAAATCTCTTTGAATCACGGCGGGGCTATTAAACATAAACCTGAGAAAATACTGATGCTAAAATAAGAGATACATTAAGATTCTATCAAGCTAATCTTCCTTGGAGCTCTTGATCACCAGCATGCTCTCTGTCCTGAATGCAGGATGGATCTTTACCAGGCCTGTTTGCTTGTTTTCAAGCATGTCTGTGAGGTCAGTGATTTTTTTCATCCTGACCTTTGCAATGATGTCCCAATCTACTTCAATCTTTCCATGTAAGACACCCCATTTTCACGCGAGTATTCTTCAAAGCCATACTTCTGCAGTACCCTCATTGCCATCTCATTCTCGCGTTTTATCTTGGTATGGTATCTATGCGAAGGCTGCGTTCGCAGCAAGGTTTCAAGCATGGCCGAGCCAAGCATCCTGCCTGGCCGGATAACAGCGCCGAGCCACATGTACACTCCATCTTCCTCGTACCACGCAGTAATCCCCTCAATTTTCTCTTCCTCCTTTGCAAGGATTATTCCATGCCTTTTGCCTTCCAGCCTTTCAACCACTTCAGCTTCACTTAGCCCTGCTTTTTCCGGTATTTTTTCCTTGATAAGTGGCAGGCATGCAAGAAGGTCATCGAGTGTGCCCTGGACTATTTGCATAGTCCCACCCTCTCAGCAAGCTGCGACATCTGGCTATAGCTCCCAACTGCCACCCTGCAGAATCCCTGCCCTTCCAGGCCCGGCTCATTGTTTAGGTCCCTGACCCTGACATTCATGCCCCTCATTGCAGTGTACAAATTGCCTCCGGGCATTCTTGCCATGACAAAATTCGTCACGCTTGGCTTCACTTCGCAACCTAATCCATTTGCCAAAATATCCGTCAGGGCTTCCCTCCGCACAGCAACATCATATCTCGCAGCATCCTCATTTTTGCCGCCAAGCTTTCTTGCAGCGCGGTCCATTGCTGCCTGGCCGGGCTGGGTGATATTCAACCCGTCCAGTTCGCCATTTTTTGAAACTGCATAGGCCACTTTTCCAGGCTCATCAATACCATAGAACTTTGAGAAAGTCCTCACCACCACAATTCCTGGGTTTTCTGCTGCATGCTTTATCAGGGAAGCCTTGTTCCCTGCAAATTCCATGTAAGCTTCATCAACTATAAGTAGCGCGCCATAGTTGTTTCCCTGTTCAATAATCTTCCCAGGATTCCTTAACCCGCCGCCCGGATTGCTTGGATTTGAGACGACAATTGCTGAAATGCTGTTTTCCCTGACAGAATTTTGGCTCCCATCGCCAAGCCTGACAGTATCCAGGCCAAGCTCGCTGCACATCTTCCTGAAAAATGAAAACTCAGGTGCGTACATCCCGATATTTCCGCTCCCTGCCTTGCCCAGCAATGCATTTACAAGATTCAGTGCGCTGTCTGCCAGCCTGACTGCTGATGGATCAATCCCATTCCTCTCCGCAATCCTCTCGATAAGCGCAGCCTTGCCTGGATCAGATTCTCCCAGCTCGAAATTTGTCCTTAAATCTTCCAGGTTAATCCCGCTTAGGGCAAAAGGGCCATTGCGGATGATAGCGCCGATGGGTAGCGGAGGCATCAGCTAATCTATCAATATTTTTGTCCTGTCCAGCTCTATTCCTATCTCTGTCCAAAATATCTCCATTATTCATTCTAACCACTCCTTGATGTGCCAATAATTTTGCACCTATGTATCACAAGTGTATATTGTTCCGCTCAAGAATTTTCCACTGGTTTCAAAATGGCATCGGACAAGAGTTTAGCTGCAGATCCTTGCCATGGATTATGCCAGTGGCACTTTTACTGCCAGTATGTGAAACACTTCAGAAAAATATGGCCAAAGCTAACAAAATCCAAATTCATGCTCGATAAAACCATATTTTCGCTTGCCATATTCAGTGGTAATAGTCATGACTATATAAATTTATCGACGGTGAATATGAAAAAAAGTATTTTGCTATATGCTTAATTGAACATTTATTTTCTAATTTTTCAATAGCTTTTTATTCTATTGGCCATGCATCCGAAAAATGCTAACTCCCGAGGCAAAGCAGGCATTGGAAAAACAATCCTACATTGTTGTAGGAGAACATTCTGCTGTCAAGACATGTGGCTGGACCAAGAACATGCTGAGGGGCGAAGGCGGGTGCTACAAATTCAAGTTCTACGGCATAAGGAGCCACCAATGCATGCAGATGACAACAAGCATTTCCTGCGCAAACCGGTGCTCATTTTGCTGGCGCGACTATAAGGCGCCTGTCTCAAAGGAATGGGCATGGGCTGTTGACGAACCTGACTTCATCATAGAGAATTCTATCGCAGCACACATGAAACTTTTGACTGGTTTCGGCGGCAACCCAAAGACAAGCAGGTACATGTGGGACCAAAGCAAGAAAGTGGGGCATGTTGCCCTTTCATTGACTGGCGAGCCAATTACCTATCCAAGGATGAATGAGCTTGTCCAGAAATTCCACAAGCGAAAAATTTCAACCTTCATTGTGACAAATGCGCAGTATCCCAACGCGATAAGGAATCTTGTCACATGCACCCAGCTTTATCTGAGCGTGGACGCGCCGGACAAGAAAACCCTGAAAAAAATCGATGTTCCCCTGTTCCATGATTATTGGGAAAGGCTGCTCCTGAGCCTTGATTACTGCAACGAGAAAAGATACAGGACAACAATAAGGCTCACGTGCGTCAAGGGCGAGAACATGCACAACCTGGAGGGGTACAAGAACCTGATCCTGCGCGGCGACCCTGATTTCATCGAAGTCAAAGGCTACATGTTTGTTGGCGCATCAAGGGAGCGATTGAAGCAGGAAAACATGCCAACCCATGCCGAAGTGAAGGATTTCGGCCTGCAGCTTCTTGAGCTTCTCCCGGAATATGAGTTTGCATCCGAGCACATCCCTTCGAGAGTAATCCTTCTTGCCAAGAAAAAATGGCATAAAAAAACATGGATAGACTATGACAGTTTCTTTGAAAAGATTAATGTCTCTCCATATCCGGAAAACCTGGACGCAGAAGAATACACAGTTGGCACTCAGCAGGTCAAGGCAGGCACCAAGGATGAGATGAACCTTGACTGATTTGCTTGCACGGCATCGCTAAGATTTATAAATCTCCATCTGACGCCAATCTCATGGCAGCAACAAATGATGCAGTCACTGCGAAACAGCCCGGCGTGGCAGTAATCCATGCTTCTGCCGAGCATTTGTATAATATTGATCCCTCTGAGAGAATCGCAGCCGGGCTTAAGGTGGACCTGTCGCCTGATCAGGTGGCAATGCTCCGTGCATTGAAATTGGAGCAAAATGAAACCTTGATGGTAGCGCAGGCAACCCGCCTTTTGGAGGAAAGGATAATGGATGAAACATTGAGGCTGGGCGGCTCTTTTGCCGTTGTTGAAACTGAAGGAGTGCGCGGCAGGAGCGATATGAAGGTCCTGATGCATTATGGGAAAATCTACGGCGGCTATGCCCATTTTGATGTGTACGCGTAAGCCAGCCAATTCTATTGGCTTAGTTTAGAAAACAAATTCCGGGCAGAAGTCCAAAGCTTAATTTTGCATTGGCTTCAAATTCTTCCTCATCATGCAAACTCTGAAATAATCTTCGCAGCCAGTTTTGCTGTAATGCCATTCACATCCTTGCCGGGCAATACCTCAGAAACATCGACAATCCTGATATTCCTTAAGTTCCTCAGCCGCTGCACAAGTGCAATGATCTCCCTGGCGCCCAGCCCGCCCGGCTCCGGCGCCTCCACCCCTGGCGCAAATGCAGGGTCAATTGCATCCATGTCAACCGAAACCTGGACAGCATCCCACTGCCTTGCATTTTCCATGATGGTGTCAGCTGTCTCATCAATCCCGTTTGAGAAGATTTGCCTCATGTCCAGCCGCCTTATCCTGTTGGATTTTAGGAAGTCTATTTCCTCCCCTGCAAATTTTCGCGCGCCGACAATCAAAATATTCTCCGGCCTGATAATCCCCTCGTCGACAATGCGCCGTATCCAGTCCTTTTTTCCATCGATGCTTTTGAGGCAGTCAGGATGCGCATCAATCAGGATTAGCCCTGGATTCCGGCTTTGCTTCGCTATCAATTCCGTCAGGAGAATGCTTGAGGCATGGTCCCCGACAAATGCATAGACTTTGCCTTGCCCTGCCAGAATCTCCCCTGCAATTTTCCCGAATCCGCTTTCTTCGCTTCCACTCCCGCTTTTATTTCCTGCAGGAGCCACCAGCTCAAGCCTTGTGAAAAATGAGTTTTCATTGACGGCCTCCTTTGGCAGGGCTTCAGCAGCTGCATAAGCTCCATTCCTCTTATCCTCATTTCCACTTGGCAGAACCAGGACTTTCATGGCACAGGGCATTTTTCCTGCTTTATAAAAATAATCATTTGTAGGGCCTGTCCTAAGGCTTGCTTTTGCCAAGATTTATAATATTCGGCATCCAGTTTTATGCAACAACAAATTTATTTCCACCCTTTCCATTGCAGGCTTAATATGGCATACGGCTATAACAGCGGATTGCTTCCGGCAAGGCCGGTCAGGATACACGGGCGAGTCTACATGCCTGACGTCCAGCCGGGCATGCTTGTCCATTACAGCATGTCGCACGAATCAATAGAACAGCTTAAGCAAATTGTGGGCAGCTATCATGATGGCAGCCTTGATGATGACATGGCAAAGCAAATATTGCGCCTGCCAGCAACTGCTGATGTTGCTGATATCACGAATTGCCTGGATAAGCTTGTAGCAGCAGCTGCAAATCCTCCCTCATCGAGCATTGTTGTGAAACTTGGTTATAACCTAGATGAGTGGGTTGCAAGCTTGCACAACCATCCTATATCAGTTGCAATCCAAAATCTTGAAATCATTAAGGCCCCCGGAAAGAACTTCGTCGTGAGGCAGGGCGAAAAGTACCGGATTCATGTAACAGAGAATGGCAATAGCGGCCCCGACACAGCCATGCCATTCTGGGAGAGAGGCGGGGCCGGGCCGGAAGACACCTTGGCTGCTGAGGTGATGTCCACAACCAACATTCACCCGGACGGCGGGCTTGTTTACCTCGCAAGCCCTGAAAGGGACAAATTATTCACTGCCAACATGGTTGATGTTATCCGCCTTAAGACTTTAACGCAGTAGCATATCTTAGTCTTTTATGGCTTCCTTTCCCTGTGCCAGGTACCCTGCATTTGCCTAATGCAACTGCCCAACTTTAGGTTGCTCAACTTTATATACCGCGGCATTTGTCAGCTATCACTATCCGAGGTGATTTACATGGCAGCAACTCCCAAAGGCCCGCAAAAGATGAAGCTTGACTTTAATGTCGATAGGGCAACATATGACCAGTTCATCAGAATGTGCGCACAGCGCGGCTATGCTCCTCAAATTGTCATTGAGAAGCTGATGACCAAATTCGTGCAGACCGGGCAAATGTAGTTTTGCCCTTTTTTATTGTCCAGATATTGCCCAACGCCAGCTCTAAGCTATCAGTTATTGTCTCTAATCTACCAGTTATTATTTCTAAGCTATCAGTTATTATACTGAATATCAGTCAATATAACCCTCATCCGGCTCTACATCTTTTCAGGCGCTTCAATCCCGAGCAAATTCAGGCACGTTTTCAGTGCATGCTTGACGCTTAGGGCAAGGGCAAGCCTTGCTTCCATGGTTTTCCCGTCAGCCTGCAGAATCGGGCAATTATGGTAGAACTCATTGAGCCTTTGCGCAAGCTCGCTGGCATATCCGGCTATTATGTGCGGCTTAAGGTCTTCACAGGCTTTGCTGATTGTTTCGTTGAATGCAGCCAGCTTTGTGACAATTGCAGCTTCTTCCTTCTGGGTCAGAAGCTTTGCATCAATGTCTGATTTTGGCTTCTTGCCGTGCTTTGCAAGTATGGACGCAATCCTGGCATGGCTGTATTGTATGTACGGGCCTGTGTCCCCTTCAAAGCTCAAGGCCGAATCCCAGTCAAAATTCACATTCTTCTCCGGGCTGACCTTCAGAATTGCATACTTGACTGCGCCATAACCGATTGCCCTCGACAATTCAGCTATATGCGCGACTTCGCCGTGCCTTTTCCTGATCTCCTGCTCGGCTTTTTTCCTTGCCTCCTCCATGAACTCTTCAAGAAGCACGATGTTGCCTTTCCGTGTGGACATTTTCCCTTCATTGAGCAGCACGAATGAATAATGCACGACCTTTGGCGCTTCAATGCCCAGCAGCTTCATTGATGCCTGGATTTGCTGGTAATACAGCTTGTGGTCTTCGCCAAGCACAACAAAATTGTTTTCGCTTTTTTCAGCCTTTTCCAGGTGGTAAGTCAGGTCCCTGAGCGGGTAAAGCGACGTCCCATCTGCCCGCGTCAGCACAAGCACCGGATTTTCCATCGGGATGTCAAATCCCTTCAGGTCCAGGACTTTCCTGTTTTCCTCGTCGGTAAAAAGCCTGCCTGTCTTTTCCAGCTTCCCAAGGGTTTCGGCGGTCTTTTTGCTCCGCAGGTATTTTGACTCGTGGTCAAAATGGCCGTATTCAATCCCGAATTCAGAAAAAATCTTTTTTTGCCCGTCAATGCAGATTTCAACGACCTTTTCAAACTCATCCTTTGTCTTTTTGTCGCCTTCCTCGATTTTCTTGAGCATCGCGAATATTTCCTTCTCAATTTCAGGGTTTTTTTCCATTTCGCCGCTCATCTGGACATAGATGTCCAGCAGGCTCTTGAAATCAACATTCTTCCTGTCCCTGCAGCCAATTGCAAGCATTGCAATCTGCTTCCCCACATCATTGACAAAGTAATGCACTTCAACCTTGTACTTCTCAAACCTGAGGATGCGGGCCAGGCTGTCACCAATCATTGCATTTCTTGCCCTGCCAACATGCGGCGATGCATTGGGGTTGACGCTTGTGTGCTCAATAAGCGCGTTCTTGCCTTTTCCAAGGCCATTGCTTCCAAACTGGTCTTTTTTCTTGAGAATTTCTGCAATGATGTCTGCAGCAAGGCCTGATTTGTTGACTTTGAAATTGAGGTACGGCCCGGCAGCTGCAATTTCTGTAATGTTGCCCGATGCATGCATCTTTGACGCAAGCCCAATCGCAATTTCATCAGGCCTTTTTTTTAAGCGCTTGGCCAGGATAAAGCATGGAAACGCATAATCCCCGTATTCGGGATTTTTTGGCACTTCCAGCGCAATCTCTTCAGTTCCCAGGCCGGTGGCCTTGTGCAGCGTTTCCTTTATCTCTCCGATATATTGGCTCATACACTAGGCTACTGGTTATTCCTATATAATTATTTCGACACTTGATAGGCCCCCTGCTGGCAAAGCGCCATCAGCTTCTAAATCACCTTAATCCCATCAGCAGGTTGAAACTGTATTAACCATCTAACCGCATTAACCCTATAACTGTCAAATTACGGCCAGTGTAAAACCAAATCAATAAGAACACATCCATTAAATGGGCAATTTGTAAGAATCCTCAGCCGCAGTCACTCTTCTGTCTCTTCTTCTCCAGCGTCCTTTTCCTTGTAGCCTTCCTCTTCTGCCTCGTCATAGCCCTCAAGGAAGCCTTCCTCTTCAGAGGATATCTCATCGTCGTCCCTCATCTCTTTCCTGCCTTTTTGGCTGTAGGGATCCTCGTCGTCAAATTCCTCTTCCACATCCTCAGTGAATTCTTCTTCTTTTGCCATAGGCGGGTATCTGAAGCAGCTTATTTAAAAATTTTTTGTTTCAGCAGGGATTAGATTTTTAAGCGGGCCGCCGTTATACACTCAGCATGTACGTACCTGATAAAATGTTTTTCACAAAGGGGGTTGGCAGGCACAAGGATTACCTGCAGTCTTTTGAGCTGGCGCTGCGCGATGCCCAGATTGAAAAATGCAATCTTGTGACAGTCTCGAGCATCTACCCTCCGAACTGTGAACGGATTTCCCTAGAAGAGGGCGTCAGGCGTATCCAGCCTGGTGAAATCACCTTTGCAGTCATGGCAAGGAACGCCACAAACGAGCCCAACAGGCTTGTTGCCGCATCAATTGGCTATGCCCTGCCTGCTGATCCGAGCCAGTACGGCTACCTTTCCGAGCACCATCCTTTTGGCGAGACAGACGAGAAGGCGGGCGATTATGCCGAGGACCTTGCCGCCACAATGCTGGCAACGACATTGGGTGTGGAATTTGACCCCAATACAGCGTGGGACGAGCGCGAGAAGCAGTTCAAAATGTCCGGGAAAATAGTCAAGACCTACAATGTCACGCAATCAGCTGAAGGCGATAAGAACGGCCTATGGACAACAGTGATTGCAGCTGCCATACTCCTCCCTCCTGAAGAGCGTGGCCTGGTGGAAAAGCTCCAGAAAGGGAAAGCATAGGTGGTCATGGCATGGATATTTTAGCCAAAGGCGCTGAGGCCACAATAATAAGGGACAATGAAACAGTTCGAAAAAACCGTGAGAAAAAAAGCTACAGGCTCAGCCAGATAGACGACCGGCTTCGCTCAGCCAGGACAAAAAAGGAAGCAAACATCTTGAGGAAGCTGCAGTCCAGCTCATTTCCATCCCCAAAAATAATCTCCTCGACCCCTGAATCAGGCATGCTTGTCATGGAGCATATCCCGGGCCCGAAAATCAGGGACATCCTGGAAAATTCAGATTACACTTCAATCGCCAGGGAGATCGGGGAAAGGGTTGCGCGCCTGCACAATATGGGCATCATCCACGGCGACCTGACAACCTCCAACATGATCCTGAAGCAGGGGCATGTTTATTTCCTGGATTTCGGCCTGAGCTATACATCGGAAAGGGTGGAGGACCGCGCAGTTGATTTGCACTTATTCCGCCAGGCGCTTGAATCAAAGCATCACACGATTTGGCAAAAGGCGTTTGCAGCATTTGGCGACAGCTATTCAAGGCATGCCGGGCGCGCAAGGGAAATCCTCGCAAGGTTCGAGATTGTTGAAATGCGAGGCAGGTACAAGCAGAAGGGAAGCTGAAGTTTCATCCAGGTTTTTAAATTAAGGGATAGGTATTTAAACACTGTATGCTCCTTTTTCCCTGAACAAAATGGCGAAGATTGTAATTCTGGGAGGTGGATTTGCAGGCATGCATGCAGCCAGAAAGCTCCTGGCAAACCTTGATCAAAAAACGCACAAGGTTGTCATGATCAGCAAGCATTCTGATTTTGTCTTCACTCCCCTTTTGCCCGAAGTTGAGATAGGCTTATTGGAGCCTTCTGAAGTAACACAGGATATACCCTCGGTCCTCAGGAAAAGAAATTTTGAATTCAGGAAGGCCGAAATAAAGTCAGTTGATTTTGAGAAAAAAATTGTGCATACGGACGCGGGCGATGAAAATTATGATTTCCTGTTTATCAGCATGGGCTCTGTGATAAACAAATCAGCCATTTCCCACCTTAAGATCCCTGATGAGAATGTCTATTGCCTGAAGAATATCAATGATTCCCTGAGAATTCTGAACAAGATAAATGACCTCGCTGCAAAGTATGAGGCATCCGCCAGCGCAAGGAAGCAAATCAACATTGTTTTTGTTGGCGCAGGGGCAACTGCCATTGAAGTCGCAGGCGAAATAAGGGACCATTTTAAGAGGCATTTTGCCAGGGCCGGGAATCATGAGGCAATCAAAGATGTGCATATCCACATGCTTGAAAAATCCGGCAAAATCCTGCCGCAGGTCCCTGACTCATTTCGGGATGAAGTGCTTTCCAGGCTGAAATCCGGGAGCATTGAGATTCTTTACAACTCAAAAATCCTCAGCTATGAGAAAGGCAGGATAGAAATTGAAACAGCTGAAGGGCCAATGAAGCTTGGCGTGAGCCTTTTCTTCCTGTCTGCTGGCGTAAATCCAGCCCCATGTGATACAGGTAAAAGCATTAAGGATGGAAGGGGATGCATAGTTGTTGATGAGCACCTGCAGGTCAAGGGAGTGGAGGATGCATGGGCAGCTGGCGACATTGCCTGCATCAACAACCCAAAGGACGGCACACCTGTGCCCATGCAGGCCCAATCAGCAGTTTCCGGCGGAAAAATAGCAGGATTCAACATAATTGCAAAAATAATGAACAGGCCCCAGCTCCAGTTTTCCTTTGAATCAAAGGGTTTCTTGCTCTCAGTCGGCCAGGGAAATGCAGTTGGCGAGATATTTGGCCGGATTTACACAGGTTACTGGGTCTGGTGGCTCAAAAGGACTGTTTACTGCAATGAGTTCTTTGGGATTTGGTGCAAGATGGGGAAATTTTTCAGCATCAGCCTTTTTTCCATTTTTAGGAAAAAATAATGTCATTCTGATCTCTTTTAAGTTTCAGTCAAGAAATAAACAAAAAAAGAAAAAATGGGATTACCATTCCTTCTTGAAAATTGTTGCTTCCAGCGAAAGCTTTCCCGGCCCGGAAAGCATCAATGCCACTGCAATGGCCAGTAAAGCCAGGTCCAGCTCATAGCCACCAACAAGCGGCATTCCCCACTTCGCACGGAATATTGCAACAAGCATAACAATTCCAATTAGCGTTGCTGCATATCTTGTGAACAGCCCAAGCAAAACCAGTATGCCGCCGAAGAATTCCACAATGGCAGCAACATATGCCATGAATGCAGGCATGCCCAGTCCGACCACCATTCCGGTGAAGGCTTCCATGCCAGGTGCCCCTCCCCACAATTTGCCATAACCATGCGCAATAAACACAATGCCGAGCACGACCCTGAGGACAGTGGGCGCCCAGTCACTGCATTTTGCAAACCATTTGCTCATTCCTGCCATTCTCAAATCACCCCCGAATGCACAGTTCAAACCTATAATTAAGCCTGATATACTACCTGGGAGTATTAAAACCTTTGCTTTGAATATGGAACAGAGAATTGTGGATTACTAATATCATGACTCCATAAGAAGGAAAACCTTTAATAGCGGTTTCTTTTTGCATAATCTGCGCAAATCACTCACTATAGCGTATAGCGAATATCGCGTTTGCATGGAGTTCAGGGGATTGAGCGAAGCGAAATCCCCTCAAGACTAATTCAAGTATCAAATGATCGTGTCATTTGCTCCGCTAGTGCAGTCAACGGATAGCCTTTTAACAAAGGCTATCATCCAAAAATGTCCTTTCTCCGAAAGGACGGATTTGCTTGCGCAAATCAACGTATAGCAATCATCTCGATTACCAGTAAATTGCGTCGAGGGACTTTATGTCCCTCTTGTTTTTACCAGATTTTTTTAAAAAATCTGCCGCGGAGCTGACCTCAGCTCGCACGGAAGGTAGGGAGACGTTCCTTCGGAAGTCTCCCGAACTGCGTCACAGAACGGAGTCATGGGATTGACCGAAGGTTAATCCCATCATACTAGTGCCGTGTCAAGCGAGGCTCCAGTTGCTGGCCTCAGCTCGCACGGAAGCTAGGGAGACGTTCCTTCGGAAGTCTCCCGAACTGCTATTCAGTATAGCAATAATTAAGAATGATAGCGAATTGCGTCGAGAGGCTTTATGCCTCTCTTGTTTTTACCAGATTTTTTTTAAAAATCTGCTCCGCTAGTGCAGTCAACGGATAGCCTTTTAACAAAGGCTATCATCCAAAAATGTCCTTTCTCCGAAAGGACGGATTTGCTCACGCAAATCAAGTTATAATATTCATAACGTTTGCATGGAGTTCAGGGGATTGAGCTTTGCGAAATCCCCTCAAGACTAATTCAAGTATCAAATGATCGTGTCATTTGCTCCGCTAGTGTAGTCCGGCCAATCATACAGCCCTCTCGAGGCTGTGACCCGGGTTCGAATCCCGGGCGGAGCATTTTATGGAGAAGAAATATATTTCAGCCGTGCTTGGCAGCATTCCTGTCACTGGATTTGTGCTTATCTGCTATTTTGCAGCTGTGTCCGGCACCCTTACCGAAGTCCGGGCCAACTACGCGCTTTTTTATCTTGACTGGGTTTTCCTTTTTTTCAATCTGCTCCTGCCCTATGCAATTGGCATAAAGTGGCGCAGGGTTTTCATATTCTATATTCCCTCCCTTGCAATTTTGTTTGCCATCCAGTATTCGTGGGACTGGCTTGGCCCTGTCGGGCTTGTCCACTTGGCAATAATGCCTTTGGAGGCAGCTTTGTTCATATCAATGATTTTGGCCGAGCCTGCCAACCTGAAGGCTTATGTCATCGCCATGCTTTTTCCCGCTGCATATTTTCTCTCTGCACTTTTTGTTGTCATCTTCATCTACAGCCGCGGCACAGACTGGATTGAAATATCCCTTGACGCATTGGGCCTTGCCATCATAATGCTAAGGTTATGGCATCTCTCTTCCTCCCGCAGGTAAACCATTAGCTTTTTATGCGGGCAGGCTTACATTTACTCCTTCTCAAAGGGGTGTGGCAGGATCGGCAGGAATTTTTTAGTGGCACAGCGGGCATGGCTATAATCATGCAGAAAATTTCCATTGGCATTTGGGCGCATATGGGTGAAATTGATGGAATCATACAAACTGATGAAACAGGGGCTTTTTGTGGCTGACACAGAGTTTAAGCTGGAAATACATTATGAGCTCCCGCATAAATTATTTTCAAGGCCCATTTTCTTTCTTTCCTACATGCTGAGGAGGCCTGATGGCACAACAGCTGATTCCGGCAAAATGAGGCTCCCATTTGGAACTGCCTATGGACCATGGCTCAGGAAAAAGGCAGCTGAGAAAAACATAAGGCTATACCATCGCAATGGAAAGTTTCACCCAGGGGATGATGTCAATAAATTAAGGCAAAAGGATAAATTCTTGCTCAGGGAAATAGGCCCGCTGCAGCACGCGCTTGTTGATGCCAAGATGCGCGCCTTCAACGCCATTGCGAAGGTAACCACCATTTATCCTTATGCTGTCACCCGCTTGTCTCAGCACAACCCATATTTTCCTGGCCAGGCTGTGCCCCCCCAGATTGATGAAGCCAACAATACAGAGCCTGGCCAAAGCAATCTGTTCGATTCGCCTGAACCAACCGCTGCAAATCCCCTGGAGCTTCAACAGGCCAGGCCTGACGATCATACAATGCGGCTCAACCTAGTTTATCTTGTGATGCAATACCGTTCCGCTGACAGGATGTCAGAAGAATGGGACACTCCCCTGGAAAAGACTGAGGCATACCTTGTCGGCCGCCTTGGCACAGGGCGAAGAAACACACCGCTCCTGCGGACGTATCTGCCCGTAGTATGGGACCCGGCATTGGCCCGGCAGGAATTTTTTGCATTGGACGCTGCAGTCAAGGACCAGATGATTCATGAAAACTTGCGCGGCGTTCCGGATGACTTTGGCAGGCAGGAGGCTTTTCCTGATTTGGAAAGGCGCCTGCATGTTATGCTTGCTGAGCATTATAATCTCATGAGAAATGACCTGCTTCTGCCTGGCGTTTTTTGAGATTGAAAACATCTATTCTGCTAAACTTATGTGGCACTTTTCGCGAATCTTTAAAAAGAAATCTGCCTGTCATGCTCCTATGTTCAAAACAGCGGATTCAGTTGCAATCTCGGGGCTTGTAAAAATCTTCAGCCGCGGCAGGAAGACAGTGAAAGCCCTGGACAATGTGTCTTTTAGCATCCGCAAAGGCGAAATATTTGGCCTGCTGGGGCCCAATGGCGCAGGGAAAACCACCCTCATAAGCGTGCTGTGCGGCCTTCTGGAAAAAAATGCAGGAAGGGTTGAAATATTGGGGAAAAATGTTGATAGGGACATGTCTGGAATCCAGAAGCGCATCAACCTTGTGCTGGGTTTCACCGGCATTGGCATGAGCCTGACTGTCTACGAGTTTCTAAAATACTATTGCATGCTTTATGGCCTGGGCAACAAGGATGCGCGAATTGCTTCTGCAATGAAGTCCGTTGATATTGAGGACAAGAGGGACACCATCACTCTTGAATTGTCATCCGGCTACAAGCAAAGGCTGCTTCTCGCAAAGGCATTGCTCAATGAGCCAGAGGTCCTCCTTCTGGATGAGCCTACAGTCGGCCTTGACGTGGAAATTGCCATCAAGATCCGTTCCCTGATAAAGGAATTGCAGAAAAAAGGCACTGCAATCCTGCTTACAACCCACAATATGTACGAGGTTGAGGAGCTCTGCGACCGGATTGCCCTGATTTCCAAAGGCAGAATAATCGCGCTGGGCACAGTTGATGAGATAAAGAAGATGATTAAGGTGGACAAGGTGATTGAGGTTGACGTCGACAGGCTTGCGGATTTTGCAGGGGAAATGAAAAGGCAGAAATACGTTGTCTCCAGCAGGATAGTTGATGATGTTGTGCATGTCAAGGTTGTCAGCTACGGGAATGTCAGGAAAGTCATGGATTTCCTGTCCAAGTCTGATTTTTTGATTTATTCTGTCAGGCTTGTCGAGCCGACCCTTGAGGAGGCCTTCCTGAAGATAATGCGCAAGGATGCCGGAGGGAAAAAATGATAGCCTTCCTCAACCGCGTCTATTCGCAGGTTTACAAGAACATCCTTGTGATGTGGAGGAATTATTTCAGGCTTTTTGATGTCACAGTCTGGCCTTTGATACTCCTGTTTTCAATAACCCTGTTCGTCAATTTTGTGCAGGGGGATGCAAGCATTGTGGCAATGGTCATCCTTGGCGTCACAGGATGGAGGGCGGTGTACCACATGCAGATAGACATGACAACAAGCTACATGGAGGAATACTGGAGCCATTCCCTCAACCATTTTTTGATATCCCCTCTCCGCATGGTTGAATTTATCCTGGGCAACATAATCACCGGCCTGCTGAAATTTTTCTTTGTGCTTGCCCTGTATCTCATAATCGGCAAGCTCATATTCGCATTTTCAATTGCAAACATGTGGCTATTTGTCCTTGGAATATTCTCCCTGTCTATTTTTGGCATTGCCATTGGAATGTTAAGCATGGGGATCATTATCATTTACCACGAAAATGCCTATACAGCATCCTACATCATCCCTGACCTGCTGGTCTTGCTGTCCGGAGTGTATTATCCAATCTCTATTTTTCCGGAAGCTGTCCAGTCAATTGTAAAGTTCATACCGGCTGTTTACGGGTTTGACATCCTGAAAAGCATCATCGGCCTTGCCGAGGTGAATTATGCAATGCTGATAGCCACAACTTTAATCTGGCTTGCCGCGTCTCTTCTTTTTTTCTCAGCCTGCTATCGCTATGCCAGGAAAAATGGAAAGCTCGGCAGGATGAGCTAAATGCCATTTGTCCGTTTCCCTGCCTTTCCTTTCACGCTCAACAATTGTTAATGGATACATTTTAATACTACCTCAAATTCAAGCTTTACAAGATTTGTAAATATTAAAAATAAGACGGCAGGCCCGGAAAAACCTGCCATGTTGGAGGGATGGAAATGGTGAAAGTGAACTTATGGAATGTCCTGATTGTCATTGTGCTTGTGCTGACGCTGGCAAACCTGGCGATGACATATAATGTCTATTCCAGGATAACCAAGGGAGAGGCAGGCTTTCCCACGGAGAAAAAAGGCTCAACTGAATCGCAAATATTGCTGATGGATGATGACCCTGTAATGGGCGATGATTCAGCCCCTGTGACAATAGTGATGTACTCTGACCCTTCATGCCCGTTCTGCGCAGCAGTTGCAGGCGCGCCAAGCATGGTGAGCTATATGAAAGGAAGGGATGCCAGCTGGGAGCCTTCCATGCCTAATATTGAAAAGGATTTTGTGGAAACCGGCAAGGTCAGGCTTGCCTATCGCTATACAGTCGGGCATGGAACAGGCGGCGAGGCAATGAAGATAATGCTGTGCGCAAATGAGCAGGGCAAGTTCTGGGAAGTGCACGACCAGGTGTATCTGCACCAGGACCAGGTTGAGGATATCGCAGCAGTTAAGAAGTTCGCAATTGATGCAGGCGCAGATAGCGCAGAGCTGGACAGCTGCCTTGCAAGCGGAAGGCCAGATGCAAAAATGGCAAAAGACCAGGCAGAGGCCAGAAAAGCAGGCGTGCAGGGCACTCCTGCAATGCTGATTGAAGATGAGCTTATTGGCGGGGCAGTTGGATATGCCCAAATCAAGCCAATTATTGAAGGAAAGCTGGCATAGGATTTTTTTATTATTTTTTTTCTTAAATTTTCTGTCTTTTATTCCATCAAAGAGTGCCGAGCGCTTTTTGCGCAGAATACTGGAATGAAGGGTAAAACCGCCTGCCTTCCAATATAATTCTTCCAGCTGTATTGTCAGGGGAAAATTTAAATCCACCATGCCCTTCAATTTCAACCCTGGCGCCATGGATCGGGCCTATGCTCACAAAATTGTGTGAATGGTTTTTGCCCAGAAGCTTGATCAGGCCTCCTGTGGCATCCTTAGCCACCTGATTTTCACCAAGCCACAGCGTACCCTCAACAATAATATAAGTTTCAGGGCCGGAGAGCCTCTCGCCCAGACGCAGGCCATAATGCGAAATCTTGTCGCCGTTCAATCGGAAAGTGCAGATATTGCCTTTTGTGGATCTTGCGTCCTTGGCAACTTCGCTTTGGTGTGTCCGGCCATAAAGCTCGAATTTGCTGTCTTCAGCGCCCCTGCCAATCTCTGAATATTCAATAGCCTGCCGCAATCTGAACTCAGAATTTCTTGCTCCATCCCCTATTTTGGAATGGCCAATATCCCCTACAATCCCAACCTTTAATTTGCTGGCGTATGCCCCTACTGCTGATTTTTTGATATTGCCAAAAATGCTGATGATGCCTCCAGTTGCCCGTTCGGCTGCTTCCAGTTCCGCCAGGCTGTCAATATTTTCACCGGTTTCCAGCGTGATATGGCCGCCGCTCATCAACTCTCCGATTCTCGACTTATAACCAACATCAGTTTTTTCAAGGGAGGGAGTGCCATCATATCTAACCGACACTTTTGCTTCGCCTCCTTCCATCTTGTGGCCGACATTCGGCATTGGCCAGTCCGTGCCTTCCAGGTCAGAGATAACCACATTAACAACCAGCTTTCCGCCCCTTTGATGCACTCCGATGCTGTCTTTGCCTGAGGTTGTAATTGCAATTTCGCCCCCGGACTGGTATGCCCCATACATGTTGCCGTCAGTTCGCAGTTGTTCACTTGTGCGGTTGCTTTTGCTTATGAATGTCAGGGAGCCTTTGGAAAGCCCTGTGCCCAAAAAGTTAAAGGCAGAATTGCTGAGCCGATGATAGTCATTGGCGTCTATCCTAATGTTCTCAAAAGGCCCTGTATATTTGTTTATTAGCATACTCAAATATAATCCGGCTCCTTCCTGGTTGCCTGTTCGGTCCGGCAAAAGATTCAGGAATTCTGGAATAAATGCCGATATTGGAAGCCCATGGGCCAGCTCGGGGACTTCTTCCGGTGATGGTGTGCTGATGCTGCTTATTGAACTTGGAATATCATCACCGCTCGGCCCATAATGGAAAGGTCGTGTTCTCAGCTCATATTCACTTTCCACAAAAAATCCACCCGCAAACTTGCCCGTGTATTGGCTCATGATGCTTTCCAGGTCTGCAGCATAATTCAGAACATCTGCATCATCAGGAGCCATGGCATCCCGGGCATGGCCTTGCCTTGTGCCTTTTGCCTTTCCAAACAGTCTCTCGAATGAGGAAAACAGGTCCTTAAAATCCCTGACAGGTTCCCGTATATATGCCCTCCACCTCTGAAGCTCAGGGATATCGGAAAATCCCCACTTCTCTGCTGTCAGGAATGATTCAGCAGCAGCTTTGTATTTTCCTTTATTGTAAAATCCCTTTCCCGCCTGGTGGTGATGCTGCATTTCCATTTGATGATGGCGCACGTACAGGCTGTCCAAAAGGCCTTTCATCTCATACAATTCAGTTTCCAATAAGCCATCGCCATGAAAATATGCCCTCAGGTATTTCACAGGGTCAATCCTTTTCTCGGAATCTGCCTGGGCTTTCAGGTGGCCTTGCCATGCGCCGAGGAGCTGTTTTTTGGCCTCCTCAATTGAGCCAATCACCTTTCCATCCTTGCTCAGTATTTTCGCATTGTTCAATTCTTCGAGTATTTTTTTGAAGTCAGGAAGGAGATGCTTGTTGTCCTGGTACCACTTTTGGCCATATGGATGTGAATGGGTGTGCCATGTTTCAGGAGTTATCTGGTCAAGTGGAACAGCAGGGGGCATGCGCACAATATCGGTTTTACGGATTGACTCCAGCGCATTTATGCTGGTATATTTTATGTACCGCAGGGCAATCTCTGTGGATTCATCCTCATATCCTCCTGCGGCAGGAGGATTCAGCCTTTTGGCTGCATCAATCCTCATCCTGATGGCCACTAAATTTGAATAGTCATTTGCATAGGCCAAGCCATGGGCTTCATGGATGTGCTGTTCTGCCCTTTCCGGGTCAATAAGAATTTGTGTTCCAGTGTCCAGCCTGCTTAATTCGCCCTCAAGTGAGCGGGCAGGCGCCTGGCTGTCCAGTTTTCTGAATAAACCCGTGATATCATCTTTCATTTTTCTGCTCTATTTTTTCCAATCCTTTTGAGCGTCTCGACCTGCCTCATTTTGAAGGCAGCATAAACAGCATGGTAGGCCAGCGACCCAAATGTCGGGTCCAGGTTGCTGATGAAATCCTTCATCTCCCCAAATTCCTGGTCATTCAAAGGCACTTTTTCTTCCCTTAATTTTTCAATCAGGGTTTGCGTAGCCCTGCTGTCCTCTTCCAATTCCCTTTCCATTTTTTCCTTCAGCATCAGCGTGAGGTAGAATCTCCCGTTTATCATGTGGTCTATCTTGTAGCCAGGCAGCTCTGCCACAGTGTTTTCAATTTTCAGGCTGTCCTTGCCGCCAATCTGTGCCAGGTAATCAACAACAAAATCCTGCGCCTTGGCATGCCTTTTTTCCGGGTCCTGGATGAAATAATAGTTGCCCATGAGCTGTTTTACATAATTGTCAAGAGAGGATATTTTGCTTCTCGTATGCTCGACATCGATTTCCGCCTCTCCGGCTTTTTCCATCAGTTCCATCCTTGTGCGGTACTTCACAAACTTGTCGAGGCCATCCTGGTTGAGGCCTTCCACCCCTGACTTTGACAGGTAAAGAATTATCCTGCGGTGCAGGTCAATCAGGTCATTGAATGATCCCCATTGAAACTTCCATGCATCCAGCTGGGCAATCAGGGAGTCGCCCAGGTCGCCCCTCTCCACTTTCAGGGCATGGTAAGAATTCTGCGGAATGTTGGCAATCATCCTGTCCTTTTCAGCCTGTATTATCACGGCCAGGCCCTGCCCGACTTTTGCCGGCAGTTCACTCCTCTGTTGCAATTGTGCATCGTCTGTCATTTTAAGTCACTCATTTCAAAGGCACCTGCGGCCCCTTGTGGATTTCGCCATCATACATTTTGCATACTCTTTCCCTGCCTCCTGGGAAATTCTTGAAAATTTGCTCATAAATATTGCCGCTGTCCTTCAGCGGGCAGTTGGCCTGTTCCAATAAATTCTGGTTGAGTATCTTCATCCTAAGCACGCTCCTGTCCTGCGCTGATCTTGCCAATGCGCAATACTTAGATGTGACTCCGTCTGCTGTCACATATGAGACAACCACATGGTCAGGCCCCTCGCCAAGGACGCAATGCTCAGTTGTGGTTGTTATGGCCGGAAGCATCTTCTGCGACTGCTCCTTTAGATACCCTGCAGCCTCTTTTTGCGCATTTGCAGCATCCCTGCTCGCATTAGCTGTTTCCCTTGCTGCAGAAAGCATCTGGGAATCAGTGTTCATCCTTCCCTTTACATATCCCTTCATGACACCTGTTCTTTCATCTTCAATCCTGGTGCGCTGCTCAAGCTCTTCGCTCCTAATCCTATTATCATTATGGACTGCAATCCTGGCAACTTCTTCCATGGAAAGATTATGTTCCCTCACAGCCCGTAAATAGGCAGCCTTATAGTCAATATCAATTTGCCTCCAGGCTTTTTCTGTTTCTCTGGCAAATGCCAGGTTCTCGCCATGCATCTCCTTCGCAGCCTCGATTTCCATGGTCTTGAGCCTTGTATACAGGCTGTCCATCCTGTCAAGCCTTTGCCTTTCCAGCCTCTCTTCCCTTGCTTCAGTATGTCTCTGGTTCATTGTTTCAACTGTTCCTGCCAGAAAAGCCATCTTGAAATATGGGCTGCCAATCCGGTCCCATTGAAAATTCCCAGCCCGTTCGAGTTGCCCGCGTTCCTCAGGGCTTAATGTAATCCAGAATTCATCCAGCAGCTTGTCCAAATATAGTTCCTGCATCAATTTTATCCCCAATTGTCGCGTCTCCCATCAAAAGCAGTGTTAAACAAACACCCTATATAAAGATTTGCATCTTTACTACTTTGTGATGGTGTAAATTCTTGCACGGCAATAGCTAAAAATGACAGGGCATTTTGCATTCCAATGTGCGGCCGTATGACTCATCCAAAATGGCCATGCCTTCAACAAGGCTGATATTGCTGAAGGTTGTCACAAGAGGGAGAAGGATTACGAGGATATTGAGTCAATTGCCCTGGTTGAGAAGGAGCTGGACTGGAGGAAGATTGTACAAAAGGCAATTATTATGCGCCCGAAGATTCCGTGGATACTGATTGATTTGGAGGAAAAGATACGAATGCTTCGCAAAAAAGTCTTTATCAAGAAAGAAATCTTAGACATGATTTATGACGAAGAGGAGAAGGGGAGGAAGACGACGCAAAAATTCCGGAAAAAGAGGGCAAAGCTTTATATATAACCAACTATAAGGTATATATAGGTGATATATAATGGCTCAGGCAACAACAATACAAATCGACAAGACAATCTTGAAATCATTGCAGGAGGCTAAGGATTACCCTAGGCAGACATATGCGGAGCTTATAAAAAAAATGCTCAGTCTATACAGGAATTCGAAGAAAAACAACCAGTATGATGCTTTTCTGCACAAGATACAGCAGTCCAAAATGAAGGAGCTGTGGGATAATAAGGAAGATGAGGCATGGGAAAATGCTTAAGGCAGGGGATGTTGTTTTAGCCAATGTGCAGTTCGCTGACACATTTGAGATAAAGAAAAGGCCGGCTTTGGTGCTGTTTGAAGAATTTGGGAATGTTGTTGCAGCGGGAATAACCAGCAATCTTGAGATGAAAGGTATTGCATTGACCAGAAAGGAGGGCGCTGTTAAGGACAGCGTGATTAAGCTAAATTACATATTCACTATTTCTAAAATAATGATTGAAAAAAACCTTTTTTCATTGTCAAAAGAAAAGAAGAAAAAGGTGTTTGACGCATTTGTAGATAAGTTAAATGGGCTGAATGAGTGAATTATAGCCTGCCATTTCTAAAGAGCCAGTAAATTGTAAATGTGGATAATATGATGATTAAGACATGAAACAAAAAAATAAGCCAGAAGGATGTGTCTTTTATGTTTTTGGCTAAGCCAGTCCATTTGAAGTAAAATTCAATCTTCCCCGTTTTGAACCCCCTGGCAATGCCGTACAGCGAAATCAAAACTAAAACAAAGAGAACGACCGAGGTCCAAAGGGCGAAGAGCATGGCAATCATTAGCAATGATGGTAATAAAAATGTTTGGGAGAATGGATAAAGCGAAGGCACATTATTTTACAGCATCAACAGAATCGGTATTATCGAACTGCTGCCTTTCTCCTTTATTATCTCCTTGATTTTGTCATATCTTTCCATATTAAGATAATATTTCCAGCCATGCTCCTTCTTTTTTTTGCCGCAGATACGCTGCTTAACCAATGCTTCTAGCACTTCCTTTGCTATTGCAGCATTTGGAAGTCCGGCAATAACATTACCCTCATACATTGAGCCTTTGCCATAGCAGGTTGCCGTGTGAAGCCTCCTCACAATGAACCTGCTGTATTTTATGTAATCACTCTTGTAAACTTTCATGACTTTATCGAGATAGGCAAGCTTATATAGCTTTTCTTTTTAGGTATATACCTATATCCCTTGTGGTATAAATACAAATCTTTATATACCACCACCACTACCACCAGTTTATGAAAGAAAAAAGCGCATTTTTGGAAAGAGAAGGATATTCACCCAAAAATAAAGTCCTTGATTTTTTGATTATAGCGCAGGATTTTGACTATTCACTTAAAGATATTGCGAAATATTCAAAAATAAGTTATCCATGCATTAAACAATTAAAGAAAGAATTAGTTAATGATAAATGGATATTCCTGACAAGGAAGGTTGGAAAAGCCCAGATGTACAAATTAAACATAAAACTCAGTAAGGTGCAAAAATTCATTGATTTTTATTGGGCTGTTGTTAATGAGGAAGTTGAAAATAAATTAGGAATCAAGAATAAAGAAACAAATGCTAGCGAAACCTATAGGTCTGCTGCCCCGATATCTATTTCTGCAAGACAGTGTTAGCTTCACATCCCTCGCATCCTTCGCTAGCCTGCCTCATTCAGGACACTATTTAGTTATTCTCATTTTGCGGTCTTGAACATGGATATAGGATTAAAACAGGAGGTTCATTTGAGCCCATTACTTTCTGCATATATTTTAGCATCCCAAAGAAGCAGTGGCTATGATTATATTTAAGCCGAACGGCCATTTTTGGCCATCCGGCGTTTAAGCTGAAAAAGGACGCCGCGGCCCGACATTCAAAATCAGTTTAAACAAATGCTATTTCTTTTTAATTATTATTTTAGAAAAGCATCCTATTATTTAATTTTTTCTATTTTTTCTCCGAGTTAAGCGTAAATATTTTCATGGCTTTAAGCTTATTGTGGTAAAAAATTATTTGATAAAATTTTTGGTAGATGAAATTCAGTTTGAGAGAATAAAATTAAATGCATCCGCAAAAGGTCATAAAACAATTTCGTCTTATCTGCGGGATGTAACGATGAATAAGGATCGGAAAATAGAAACAATGATAGTTGAAATTCATAACGAGGTTGTCAAAAATGGAAGAGCAAGAGCTTGAAATCCCTGAATGGGTAAAATTAGTAAATCAATTATTAGAAATAGCAAAAGCTAATGTCTAACTTGGAGAATTAGCATTAAATTATATTTTTTAGCCATCTGTCTATTTCCATGCTGGAAATTTCATTGGGAAAATAATCTTCTATGCTTTTGCATAACCTCATTCTCAGCTTGTAAGTTTTAGCATGCTCTGCATAGGCAAACCAGCCTTGAAAACTCTCGTAAATTTTGTCGTAATGCCCCCCCCCTTGCGAATATAATACATGAAATTTTTCCAGCGTTCTTTTCATCTTTTTTATATTGGATTTCTTGAGCAAGTTATAATGATAAAAGACACGAAATCCAAGATACCCTGTTCCTTTGCCTATATTTATTATCCTTGATTTTTTTGGATGAAGCTCTATTTTCAGATTTTTACCGAGAAATTCATCTATTTGTTTTTTATATTCTACCAACTTTTCTTTATCGTTATGCAAAATAACAAAATCATCAACATATCGGATATAAGACTTAACTTTCAAAGTGTGTTTTATAAAATAATCCAGCTCATTAAGGTAAACATTCGCAAAAAACTGAGAAGTAAGGTTGCCAAGAGGCATTCCTTTTTGCTCTTCTTTGGTGTTATGATTGGTGAGAATGAGTTTAATGAGCCATAAAATATTTTTGTCTTTAATCCGCTTTTTTATTATTTCAATAAGAATTTGCTGGTCAATGTTTTCAAAATATTTTTTTATGTCAGCTTTCAATACATAGCAAGATATTGTATTATTTTTACTTACTTTCCTCTTGAAATAATCAAATCTTTGCAATGCTTTCAATGTTCCTTTGTCTTTCCTGTTTGCATAAGAGTCATAGATGAATGTTTTTTCAAATATTGGCTCAATAATGTTGCATAAAGCATGATGCACAACCCTGTCACGAAAATCTGATTTGCTTATCTTCCTTGTTTTCGGGTCGCGGACAATGAAATTTACCAATG
>Ga0209541_10001005_pt1 | contig 56126 bp, 72 predicted proteins | sample RifCSPlowO2_01_FD_184027 | JGI IMG/M metagenome (GOLD analysis project Ga0209541, IMG submission 184027) | Groundwater microbial communities from Rifle, Colorado - Rifle CSP2_plank lowO2_0.1 (SPAdes) (version 2) | ecosystem: Environmental > Aquatic > Deep subsurface > Groundwater | place... | reverse complement strand
TTTAATTCATAAATATTCTTATCCATCTTTGCTTTTATCTTCAATCCTTTTTTAGTCTTGGTTCCTTCAATTAAACTGATAATAATTTCATAATTTATTAATGGTTTTCCTCTCCAATTCATGCTAATAAACGAAAACATTTTATGCTCTATTTTATTCCACTTGCTTGTCCCAGGTGGAAAATGACAGACAGTAATTTTTAATCCTGTTTTATTTGCAAATCTCTGCAAATAAAATTTCCATAATCTACTACGACTTGCATTGCTTCCCCCACCATCTGCACAAATTAATAATTCTTTAGTATTTGGATAATTTTTCTTTCCAATTTTATTCCACCATTGTCTAATACTTTCAACAGCAAATTCAGATGTATTATGATCAATTCCAACATTAACAAATCCGTTGTTCATATTGAGATCATAGATTCCATAAGGAATTGCTCTGCCTTTAGCTAAAAACCAAAAATCATAAACATTAACCATTTCAGCTTTGCCTTTTTTCATCCACTTTTTGCCATTATTCTTGAAATTACCGACGAGTTCTTTCTTTTTTGCGTCAACTGAAATTACAGGCATATTTTTCTTCGCAAATATCTTTACTGTTTCATTAATATATCTAAACTGCGAATCTCTTTCTTCTGAACTTCCACTTTCTTTTGATTTAATATTTGATTGAAGACTATATCCTAATTGTTTTATTATTCTTCCAACACTATCTTCCGAAATATTTTTATTTTTATCTTTTAATTCATCTGCAATTGTATAGGTGGACTTATTAGTCCACTTTAATTTGCTCATTGGGTCTCCAGCAGTGTTTTCTTCTAAAATGTATTCAATCTCTTTTTTTATTTCTGGATTTTTTTCTGTAATATTTTTTCTTCCACCACCTTTTTTTCTAAGTCTTCCCGTTTCACTTTTTATATTCTTTCCAGATTTTATTTCTTTTATCCCTTTTCGAATAGTGTCCATAGCTCTTCCAGTCAATTTATTCACTTTGGAAATCCCGCCCCAACCTTCTTCTATTGCCCAAAGCCCCAAATAATTTCTTGAATCAACTTCATTAAGATTAGAAAGATATTTCAATTTTTGTCTTACTAATTCTGCCTCTTTTTCCATTCATTATTAAGGAAAAGAGGTTATTTAAACTTTACTAATTTATTTTGCGGTAAGCTCTAAACTATTTAAATTTTAAAATCTTTATTTTAATATGATTAATATTGCCCCAGATAATTACCAATCAGAAAATATTGTCTCTGAAGAAGAACTTACTAAAAAACTAGATGAATTGAGAAAACAGGGTAAGAAGATAGGTCTTTGTACAGGTAGTTTTGATTTACTTCACCCCGGGCATATAACTCATTTTATTTCTGCTAAAAAGATGTGTGATGTGCTTGTAATAGCGGTTGCACGAGATCATTTTAGTAGTAAAAAAAGGCCCGGAAAAGGAAGACCTGTGTTCTCGCATGATTTGCGCGCTTTTATAGTAAGTCAGTTAAAACCTGTCGATTTTGTTATCTTAGATGATGGCTGTGAGGAAACCGTTAATTTAATTAAACCTGATATTTTTATTAAAGGCAAGGATTATGCTGGTGGGGAAAACCCGAGCATAGTCCGTCAGAAAACCCTGGTTGAATCTTGGGGCGGGAAAATTGGGTATACGCAGGATGAGAAACTTTCAACAACTGATATTATCCAGTATATTCGGGAAGAAGTAGAATAATAAAAAACTTAAGATAATCTATGTATTTTTAAAGCCACTTTACTAAGCATAAGGGGCTGTTAAAAAATGGAGATAAAATAGAATTTAGGGCTAGAGGAATTAAAATCAATTCTTTAAAGTTTTCTGGGAAAGGTTTTGTTATAAACTCCCTAGGAGAGTGGATTAAAATTTTATAAAATTTTCATATAAAATTTAAATGCATAGGGGGTTTACCCTCTGGAGCTTCATATTTTATTTCCCCTTTCTTTATCTTGTCTAAAAATTCATTGACTTTATGCTGCAAGCATAAAGTCCCGCACATTGTTTTAGCATCAAATTTGTCAGAAGCTATAAAGTTCATGACTTCCCAGTATCTGTCGCTCTGCCATATCTCTTTGAAAGATTTTTCACAAATATTCCCAATGTGATATTTTTTGTACTCCTCATTAAACAGCATTCCGCATGGGGCAACCAAACCAGAGCCAGATAATTGTATTATAAATGGCGGCCCATAACACTGAGAATAATCTCTTTTTCCTCCGCTTAGTATTTTTGACCATTTTGCTTTAACAGAGTAGTTTGGAGTGGAATAAGACTCAGCTTCTTTAATAATCTTAATCAGCTCTTCATCAAAATATTTCCCATAATCTACTCCCAGGCTTCCTTTTTCATCATCACTGCAGTGTTTGATAACAAGATAATCTGCCCCGAGTTCTCTACTAAGTTTAGCAAGCGGAATAATCTGGTCTTTAAATTCAGGCATTAGAACCATTTGCAAGCCAATTGTTACATCTAGCTTATTTTCCTTTTTTATTTTTACACATTCTTTTATAATTTCAATAACCTCGCTTAAATCTTCTTCTCTGCATCCCATAATTTCTGCATATCTTTTTGGCTCTCCTGCAGAAATATTAAATCTAATGTAAGTTAAGCACGGCAAAATATCTTTTAACCTGTCTTTTTTTAGTAATCTTCCATTTGTTCCAAGAGCCATGTCTAACCCCATTCTCTTCCCATAGACAATCGCATCATATGCGTACGGAGAGCATGTGCTTTCCCCATCACTTACAAAACTTATTGCCTTGACCCCAATCTCTGCAGCATCTTCTAAAAATCTTTTTATTACAGGCCAGGTCATTTTTTTCTCGTCATTTTCCTGCAGTTTTCCATAACAGTATACGCATCTGTAGTTGCATCTCCTTGTCAAAGCACAGTCTATTGTTATTGGGACTATTCTCTCCCCTCTTAACCATGCCTCCATTCTATCTCTATGCCATGCCAGTTTTGTGCCATCAAGTATCAATTTTTCATCTGCCATTTCATCCTCCAACTTCTTCAGGATATAAATCTTTTCTTTCAATTAACATATGCGTCTTTTCAAATTTTCCTGCCTCTCCATACCCCCTTTTTATATCCTCATTTGTTTTTAAATCAATTACCTGAAAATTAAAAATTTTTTTAAACATCTCGCTAAAATCCTGCATATGCTGTAATCCTGGATATAGTGGCTTTGTTGCCCCAACAATTGCCCTTATTAACACAACTGGCTTGAATTCTCCATGGGACATTCTCTCGATTTTATCAAGATGATTGACAAGGGCATCCATAGCAACAAGTATAAAATCATGCCTTTCAAAAAATAAAACCGGCTTAAATCCTTCTAAGGCAAGCCCAACAGCTAGTCCAACCATTAAATTTTCTGCAAGAGGAGTTTCTATTAGTTTTTCTTTAGGAACATCTTTTAAAGTTCCATATGCCTTAGAGCCATACTTTATATTATAGCCTAAAAAAATAACTTTTTCATCTTGAGCAAGTTTTTCCATCCAGTGTTTTATCGCTTCCTGATATTTCATTTTACATTGTCTGCCCGACTTTCACTCCTGAAAAGTCTATCCATTTAGTTGTGCCGACATGAGGGTATACCGCAGTATAATGATATCTCCTTACGCATTTTGGCCATTGAATTTCAGCTTTTCCGTACCTTTCCTGTTTCGGAGTCTCAACACTCCGGTTATTATCCTCTATGATAAAAGTGCATGGTAAGTCCCAGCCGTCAACATATCTTACAGCCTCACAAAAATGCCCTTCATCTTCTGCTCCATCGCCAATGAAACACCATACGTGCTTTCCACTATTTTTCTTTTTTAGTGCAAGTGCCACCCCGGCAGCAATTGCAGGTGTTCCAGCAACAATTGAAGAGGTAATAAAGTTAAGCTTTTTGTCAAAGACATGCATGCTGTCTCCGTGCATAATTTCTTTTTTTAACTTTTCAGGGCTTCCGCCTGCAAGAAGATAATGATAATGTGAGCGATGTGTTGAAAAAATATAATCTCCTTCTTTTATTTCCTTAAAAATTTCAATCAATTGCTCTTCATTTCCCCCAGAAAAATGAACTGGATAAGGGATTTTAGCATCTTCCCATAAAGCAACAATTTCTTTTTCAAATTCTATCAGCTCTTGTTTTAATTTTTCTGCTTCTTCTTTTGAAAATTCCAATATTTTTTTATTAGAGCCGATTATATTTTCCATTTTTATATAAAATTAACATGTGGATGTGGGTTTTTTAATTGCTTGAGGTATTTGTTTGCTGGGTCAAGCCTGCAACCTGCCCTGCAACTACTTAATTTTGTTTCTTTTATTTTCTCAATTACCTTTTTTCTCTGCTCACTTTTCCAGATTTCAGAAAAACTTTTTTCATTAAGATTTCCGTAGTAGAATTCGGGCAGGTTATAAAACAAATTGCATGGAATTACATTTCCTTTTGCATCTATCAGTGTAAAAAAAGGCAATCCAAAACATTCGTTATAATCTCTCCCGTCTTCAATTCTCTGCATTGTATTCTTTCTGAAACTAACTTGAAATGTCTTGTCTCCGAGTTTCTTTAGTTCGCTCTCCAGCCAATCAAGGTTCGAATAATCTACTGAAAAATCGTTTTTGCTTGAAGGATGATGTGAGTAAGGTTTTATCTGGATATTATCTGCACCAATCTCTTTTATAATCCTCGCAGCATTTAGAGACTCTTTTATGTTATTTGGTATTAGAAGTAACTGAACCCCTATCGTAGTGTTTAATCCAAGTTCTTTTTTTATTCTTACGGAGTTTTTTATATTGCTTATTACCTTTGGAAAGTCCTCTTCTCTTGTTCCGTGGATTTTTCCATAGTTCTCCTTTGTTCCAGCATCAAGGCTGAATCTTATCCATGAAAGTCCTGGAATTATCTTTTCAGCTTTCTGGCGGTCTAGCAATACACCATTAGTAGTTATTGAAATATCTAGCCCCAAATTTTTTGCTTCAATAACAAATTCACAGATATCTTTGTGTAGCAAAGGCTCCCCCTCTCCTGCAAACATGACTGATTTAACGCCATTTTCAGCCATATCTTTTAGTGCAGCCACCATTACATCTCTATTTATGCTAAATCCTCCTTTTTCAAGATAGTCTAATGCACAAAAAATGCATCTGTGGTTGCACGAATTTGTAGGACCCACTTCTACATAAATAGGGAAACAATCTCCCTTTCTCACCCATTCAGCAACTCTTTCTGGATGAAAACTTAGCCTATGGCTGTCTACCTCAGTTTTCATATTTCTACTTGATTAGTTTCCTTTAAAAGCTTTTATATTCTTTAGCTAGAGGTTAATCCTAGAGCTTTGAACACTTCTTCTGCAACCCTTTCAGGAGAAATTAAGCCAATACAGGAAGGATTAAGCTTTTTATTGCATACCGGGTTAAAACAAGGCAGGCATTCTAAGGGTTGTTCTGGCAAGATTGCCTTACCTTTATTATAAAAATAAACTTCTTTGCTGGGTGTAGGGCCAAATAAAGCTATAATGTCTTTTTTTAGTGCTATCCCTATATGCATCCCCAAACTATCATTTGTCACAATAATTTTTGATGAGTTCACCCAGTCTATATATTTGTTTAAATTAACTAAAACCTCCTGCCCCTGCTTTTCCTGCCTTGTCACTTTTACCCCCTTGTTTTTTAAAATTTCTTCAAGCCTGTTCCAATTTTCCATTGACCATGCTTTATTAGGCCATTTTGACCCTGCTAATGTGTTAAACCCAACATCATAAACTTCTAATGTACTCGGCTTGTATCCTAATACATACTCCTCACCACCCCATTTTTTGCCAACTAATTCAAATACAAGTTCATTAGATGTTCTTTCATTTATTCTCTTTGCTTCAGGTTTAGAGCTTACAGCCAGCACCTCAAAGGCTTTTTCATGCGGTTCGGCATTTCCAGTTTGGGTGTTAAACCTGAATCCGTATTTTTTCCAGGCTTTTATTTTGTCTGCTAATGCACATATTCCCGGAATTTTTTCCAGGTTTACAACTGTATCAAATTCTTCTGATTCTAACTGCAGAATAGTTGTAAAGTCATAAGGTAGAAGTCTTTCTATAAATGGATTCCCCTCTAAAAGTGGAAACGCCTCCTTATCTGTCACCCATGTTACCTTATCGTCTTTAAACAAATGAAGTATCGGAGTTGTTCTTAATACATCCCCCAAACTTACTTTTCTGGAGTTTGATTCTTTATCAAGTATTTCAGAGTAACCTGCTTTTATTATCAGCACCTTTTCCATTTTTAATAAAAAACAAGTGGAAATGAGGTTTATATTGTTTTTTATCCCACATCATATATATTGTTTTATCTCTCAAGAATGAGGCTTCTCCCCAAAATCTTTCTGACAACTAATTTATCAACTAATTTATTCTCAATAAAAATCTTAATAGTAAGTCCAACAATGTTCACAATGCTGGCATTAGTAAGTATTTTGTAAATTATTTCTTTTCTTAGGAGATTCAATACATTTTTATTTTTAACATTAAACAATCCTTTTATTAATTTTAAGTAATAAAAAACATTATAGATTTTTGATAAATCTGTTTTGAGATATGGAAAATCTTTATAGGTGCTGTAGCCTGTGAACTTGCTTAAATTTTTCCAATCTTCAAGTTTTTCTTTTTCTTTATACCCCATCTTAATTGCCTCTTGATAAAGGTCTGCTCCTGGATAAGGCCTGAATAATGACAGCGGTCCGGTAACATACACATAGTCTGGCGCGATAGATTTTATTTTATAAATCAGTCTGACTGTGTCTATAATATCATTGTAAGTTTCATATGGAGCACCAACCATAAATGCATATGTGGATAAAAGTTTAAGTTTGCTTAATCTTTTTGCAACTTTGACAACCTCCCAAGGAGTTATATTTTTTCTGTATCTTTTTAATTGTTCAATAGAACCAGACTCAACACCAACTCCAGTGTAAACAAACCCCTCTTTTTTTAAATCGCTAATAAACTCGTCTGAATAAATTATATCATTTTTTAGTAGATTTACATGAAACGAAGAGTCCCACATAAATTTCAGCCCCCTTTTCTTTTTTTCTTTTATAAATTCCTCTGCTTTATTTTTATCATAAAAAAACAACTCGTCTCTTATTCTGAAAAAATTAAGATTATACCTTTTCTGCAGTTCAGAAATTTCATCAAGCATCACATTAACATCTCTTTTAAACATCCTCCCGCGTTGCGTTGTATTATAACAAAACGAGCAGTTAAACGGGCAGCCAACACCAGAAAGAATTGGCAGAAAGGCAGTATTTTTCATAATAGCATCAGCACTTTTGCTGTCTTCGATATAAGTTTCTAACTCTTCTATTATGCTGTAGTCTATTTTTGGTAGTTTGGATATATTTGTAAATCCCCTTTTTTCGTTGAAAAACAATTTATTTTTTTCTTTATAACCGCATCCAGCTATTTTTCTAAGAGTTTTATTTTTGCTTATTGCCTTAGCAACCTCAAACAAAGTGTATTCTCCATCCCCATAAACAACAATGTCAATATTATCATTTTCTAGCACCTGTTTTGGATATAAATTAACATGCACTCCCCCCCAGATAATTTTTATATCTTTATTTATTCTCTTAATGTGTTTGGAAACTATAAGGGCCACTTCAACCTGGTCTGTTCTTACTCCAAACCCTACACACGCAACTCCTTTATCAAGATATTTGTTTATCTTATCTGGATTGCCCATGTTTATTTTTACTATCTTTACATCATATTTTTTATTTTCAAGAAAACTCCCAATAGACAACAATCCAAGGGGAATTTCTAAATAAGGTCTTTCTTCATTCTGCACATCCGCAAGAATTATTTTATTTTTCATTTAAAGATTTAATAAATTTAATCAGCCGGGGTATATTCTTTTCTACAGAAGTCATCTTTCTGAATTTTTTAATATTTTTTATGCTTTTTTTATAATCAAATCTACCTATCAACATTTTTAAGTCATTTATATCCTCAATTACAATACCAAGATAATGCCTTTTAATATCCTCGCTGACAAATTCCAATTTTTTTTGGGATATCATGGGTATTAGCGCTTCAAAATATGATGAACGCTTGTTTCCAAAACCCACTTTCTCAACTGCCGGATGCGCATTTTCTGTAAACTCACTATAATGTATCCCAAAATCATATTTTGATATTTCTTCAGAAAGCTTGTTTGGAGAGACATATTTGTGCATATGGAGGTAGTTTTTTAATTTTTTATTATCAAGTATTATTTTTGAGATAAGCTCTTCACTCAGATTGTCATTTGTATATAGATGGACATGGAGTCCCTGCTTTAGCATTTCTGTTACATGAGATACCATGGACTGGTGGGCTGTATGGCAGAAGAATCCAACATATACTATATGCTCTTCTTTATCTTTAAAAGAAAGCTTTTCCTTTGGCTTATAATCTACACACCACTCTGTGAGGGGATAGCAGCTAAAATGGAGAATAGGTTTTTCTTTTATGTTAAATTCTTTTGGCAGGTATTCGAGCTCTTCCATGGAATTTTTATGAATTATAGCATCACAATTTAAGCTCGAATACTTTTCTCCCCAAAACTCTCTTTTTGGTATAAACTTTTTTACATCTTTATACATTGAGGAGTTCCAGTCATACGGGAAAAATATTCTTGGAAACTTTCCTTTAAACAACCATATAAAGAAGGATGTAAGCCAGAATGGTGCTCCATGGCATATTACCCCATCTGCTTTTACAGTCATAAGTTTAAAAAAGAAATCAAAGAAGCAAAGAGGATTTTTTAAAAAAGCCTTTAATATACTTTTTGGCTTTAGATTTGGCAATCCAAGACATATTACTTCATCAAAAATTCCTTTAAACAAGTCTTTATTATATGCAAGTATAGAGATGAGAGTTGTCTCGATCCCGTTTTTTTTAAGAGTGCTTGCTACCTTATATTGCCATACATCTGGTTTCAAATTAGTAAAAACTACTTTCATGTCGGAAATTGGAAACCATCCCATTTATGGTGTGGTTTGATACTCGGAACTCCAATTTCCGAGCACCTGAAAATTTTTTAAATTTTCTGTGCAGAAAATCCTATGGATTTTCATGCATCCTAAAAACAAAGGGCTGTGACAAACCGCATCCGAGAGGATGTGGTTGCCCCTTGTTTTTTTGATTTTAGTAAAATCTCTAAAAAACACTGTTTTAAATCTTTTTCTCTGTTCCAATCTCCATATTAAACATTAACATTTCTGAAAAATATTAGGTCGCAATAAATCAATCCGTCTGTTTCTGTTGAATGTCGATTTAACTGGATAAATGAGTTTAAACCTGCAATTTTTACATACTTTAAAATGTCTCCCAATTCTGTCTGGCTCTTATAGAGCCTTTTAAAGTTAAATTCTACCTGTAAAATATCTACCTGCTTCATCAGGTCACCTATTCCCTCTAAAACAAGCTTTTCTGCCCCCTCAACATCTATTTTTAAGAAAAATGGTCTTTTAATTTTGATTTCCTTTAATCCGTCTAGTCTCTTCATCTCAACATTAATCTTGGTTTTGTTTTTAGTTACTTCAAATATCTTAAATCTTTCATTTTCAGACTCTAGTAATGAACTGGCAGAATTAAAATCATTAAACCAAAAACCACATTTTTTATTTTTATTTCCAAGAGCAAAATTGTAAGTTTTTACATTAGTCAGATTTTTTGTTTCTTCTACCAATTTTTGATAGGAAGATGGAACAGGCTCAAAAGAATATATCTTTGCATCAGGAAAAACATATCTTGCTGCCTTGGCTGTTTCTCCAAAATGTGCCCCAACATCTATTATTGTTTTAGGGACTATTTGCATCAATTTTTTAATTATGAACAAGTCTCTGGCATAAGAAGACCCAATCCCCCTAAACATTGCAGATAAAATTCTTGGCTCTTCTAATAGCTGTGATAAATTTACCAATTTTCTTGAAACATACTTTACAATCTTTTTTACCATCTTAATTAATACTATTACTGGTTTTTAAATATTTTATTACATAAGTTTTTATATATATTTAAGGTAGGTTCTACATGAAGAAAGTCTATCTTTATTATGCCAATCCAAGAATGCATTCTTCCACAAAGTTAATGATAAATAACCCTCCCAAGGGCTACGAGTTTATTCTTCCAGAAATGAAAGGCAAGGGTGTAGTAATATCGTTATCCAAATCAAAAATAGCAAGATTCCTTTATAGAAAGCTTATAAGACCAATAACAAACCCCATAAAATTGTATGACTCAGCTTACTCGTCAGAACTTCCAAAGGATGCAGACCTTGTATTTTCTGAGAGACCCTTAGATATAAATTTCCCTTACATTATTGAAATTTTGGATCACCCTGCCTGTTTAGGAGGGTATGATTACAATCTTTTTATTAAAAACAAAAAAGATATCGAGAAGAAGTTATTATCGAAATACTGTAGGAAAATAATCATAGTCAATGAATCTTCTGTTAAATTTATAGAAAAGCATTTTGCTGGGGAAATTCTTAAAAAATGCACTCTTATCCGGGCTGCTGTCAAAGAACAGAACTTCAAAAAAAAGTATGACAAAAAAGATATACAAATTGTGTTCATTGGTTCTTTAGCAAATCCTGATGACTTTTATATCAAAGGTGGTTTGGAGGCATTAGAATCTTTTAAACAAATTTCCAGCGAGTTTGATAATGTAAGCATGCTAGTGCGCTGCAAAGTTCCAGAAGACATAAGGAAAAAATATTTTAACATTCCAAATTTAAGGATAATTGAACAAAAGCTGTCTGATGAAGAACTGACAAATTTAATGAAAGACTCTGATATTTGCCTTAATCCAGGGCATGTTTATCCTCTAATGGCGACTTTAGAGTCAATGAGTTATGGAATCCCGATAATAATGCTTGATACCTGGGGGGTAATGGATTATTTAACTAATAATTTTAATTCAATTCTGATAAAGCCTTCAACCAAAATAACAGAATACAAAGCAAAAGATTATCCATTAAATATCCGTTCCAAGGAGTTTATATCAGAAATAAAGGAGATTGATGAAAGAGTAATTCGGGATATATGTTCTGCATTAAGAAAACTAATAACCAATCAAAAACTAAGAGAGAGGCTTGGAAAAAATGGCAGAAAAACAATCAAATTAAAATTTTCTCTGGAAAAGAGAAACAAACAGCTAAAGAAAGTTTTTGATGAAGCCATAGTTTTATAAATTTAGCATAGTTTTTATAAAAATGAAGACAAAGAAAAATCCTTTAGTGTCGATAATCCTTCCAGCGTATAATGAAGAGAGCCACATAGCTGAGTGTATAGAGTCTTTATTGAAACAAACCTACAAACCAATAGAAATTTTTATAGTTGATGATGAAAGCAAAGACAATACTGCAGAAGTTGTAAAAAGATACAAGAAAGTCGAACTTTTACAGCAGAAACATTCTGGCCCAGGAGCTGCTTGGAATCTTGGTTTTAAGCATGCCAAGGGAAAAATCTTGATGTTTTGGGCTTCAGACCATATCTATGGCAAAAACTACATAAAAGACCTTACAAAACCAATTATCAGCGGCGAGTCTTTGAGAGCAATTCATGCAAGGGAAAAAGTTGCAAATTTTAGTAATTTATGGGCAAGAGCATGGGGTCCTAGAGACTGGAGAGAAGAGGCAAAAAAAGGAAAAACAAACGCCTCTCTGACTGCTAGGGAGCTTTATATAAGTGCTGGTGGTTTTGACCCAAAAAAAGGCTATGCAGATGACCAGTCTATTTATGATAAAACAAAAGTCAGAGCCAAAATTATAGATACAGAGGTTTCCCATTACAACCCTGAATCTTTAAAAGAAAGTTTTGCCCAGGCAGTCTGGGTTGGAGCCTCATTTAAATATCCATTCTTAGTTTTAGTATCATTTCCAATCTTTCCATTTTATGCTGTTTTCAAGTCAATAAAACATTTTTTCAAAGACCCATATTTAAAATTCTCGTATTTTCTACCAATTTTCTACACTTTGAAATATTTCGGGCATTATTATGGGGCATTAAGAAGAATATTCCTCAAAAAAAATACCAGGATTTAACTTCTTACTTAAAGAAAATTTTACTAAGATAGGACTCTACTGGCAGCCCAAAAAATTTATATCTAAACCTGAATTTTGCAACAGGGTGGTAGAATGTAAATATTAATTTAGCCAATTTAGTAGTGAGTTTGTATTTAGCATTTTTGTTGCAAAATAAAGAAGAGATACTTATAACCTCTAACTTTCTTTTTTCATTATTAGGTATCCAGCTAGGGTATTTATACAGCCAATTTTTATAGTCCATATCTATCCAGTCTTGTATTGTCTGTGGTTGCTTGAATTTGTTCATAAGAGCATCATTATACAATTGCGTCCCAACAATCGGAGTATAAACAAAAATCATAGGGTATGAATGTGGATTTTCATTTGAAAGTTTTAAATAAAAGTCTATTGTTTCATTTATTTCTTCTCTTGTTTCAGTGGGATAGCCGATTATAAACGTGTATTTTATTATTATTAGGTATTTTGCAAGTTTCTTATTTGCAAGAAGCATTATTTCTTTTGTTTCCCCCTTATTAATGTACTGCAGTATTCTGTTGCTTCCAGACTCTATACCAATGTCTAATGCCCGACACCCACTCTCCCATAAAAGTCTGATATCTTCATCAGAAAGTTTTGATATTAAATCTGCACGTATACCAACAGTAGTCCAGGCTATTTTTTCATCTAATCTACTTAATGCTCCTATCAATTCTCTAAAATGCGTTATATTAGTAGAAGTACAATCATCAAGAAAAAGAAAAGTTATATACGTGTACTTTTTTTGCAGCATTTTTATTTTTGATATTATCTTATCAATAGACATTCCTCTCCATCTGCTTTTATGTAGAGTAGCATTTGCACAAAATTTGCATGAAAAAGGGCATCCTCGGGAAGTTTGAAACGAAACTGATTTGCCCTCCCCAAAATCAACAGCAGAATATTTATAAACATATCTGGTTGCCGGGCTATGTCACCCACCGTAAAGAAAAGTTGAATCGTAAAAATTTGTCTACTCTATTTTTTGTCTATATCTCCAAGCCTTGAACACCAAATTTTATTGCCTTTAAAATCTTTCCTCATTGATTCTAAATCTTTATAAACTTTATGCAGCCTGTCACATGGCATAAGCTCCCCCCTTGCTGTAATGTATATTTTTTCTCTTCCAGCAGGGCATTTATTCCTTCCTGCCCAGAACATATTATCTTCCCTAACAAGCTGATGATTCCTATATTTAAAATAGGTTTCTTTATCAAACTGCTTTTCGAGGATTCCCATCGGGAGGTTCCACAGAATATGTATGTTATTCTCTTCGCCAAATTTTATAGCCTTTATAATATGCCCTTTATTTTCAAATGTATTAGTGACGCTCAAACAGACATTTAACCCGGCTTTTTTTGCAAGCTTAGCCTTTTCCAAATTATCTAACGGATAGTTTTTTCCAAAACTGATTTGGATTGTATTTAACCCAGCTTCTTTTAGCCTCTTCACTTTTTCTTCATTAAGAAGGCTGCCATTTGTAACTAAGCTTATCACAACGCTTTTTGGTATCTCTCTGATTATCCCGTATAGTTCAGGATGCAATAATGGCTCTCCCCCAGTCAAATTAACGTGCATTGGCTTGTATTTTTTTATAAAACCAACAACTTGCTCTTTTGTCAAAAATGTTTTAGGATTTTTCAAATCTTCTGCATAACACCCCGGACATTTAAAATTGCATGCCCAGATAATCGCAATCTCTATTGATTTTACTTTTGAAAAAAAGAATCTCCATACTTGTCCAGGTCTTTTTACATACCTTACCTGTCCAATTCTTTTTCTTAAAAATTTTAAATTCATTTTATTTTTCTTATTCTTAACAAAATTGTTGAACCAAACGGCATTTTTATATGCGAAATACTATATAAGAGATTATCAACAATCTTTGGAAGTTTTGGTGTTTTGCCGCTAGTAAATTTTCTTAGCCATACTAACGGCAGTGTTGGACCAAAAAGATAATCCACCTTATATCTAATATTTGAACATTTATTTAAAAACTTATCTATATCTTTCCTATTATACCTTCTATAATGCCCCAAGGATATGTCATAGTTTGACCACAACCATTTGTATGCAGGAACACTAATTATCACGTTGCATTTTGAAACCCTAACTGCCTCTTCAACTGCCTTTTTCCAGTCGCCTATGTGTTCTATAACATCAGATAAGATCACTGTATCAAAAGAATTATCTTCGTAGGGTAAGTGAGTGGCATCTTTGTCTATATTAACAGCATTTTTTATGATATGACCACCGCACCCAACATTTAAACATCTTCCTTCAATAAGCCCCTCAATAATCTTTCTTTTAAACCTAAAATAAAAATTTAGTTCTCCCCCTAGCCAGTCTTTGTTGATTTCATCCATTTCATCCTCAACCACAATTTAAGCATGTACAAAAACATTTTCAATTCTCTTTTTACTCTAAGCTTTGTCTCTTTTCCTTCTATCCATTTTACAGGAATTGGTTTTATCCAACACCCTAGTCTTTCCGCATAAATTATCATCTCGGCATCCCACCACATTCCCCTCTCTCTGTTACCAATTCCAGTGTATTCAATTATATGTAAAATTGTTTTTTTATGAAATGCCTTAAACCCGCAGAAGTGATCTCTGCTCCCCCCCCCAAAATTTAAGGGGCGGCTCCAATCGAAAAACAAAATCCTTGTAAAATAATTAAGAGACTTGCTTATAAAATATCTCTTAAAACTTCTTTTAACTATACTTTCTTTTCTATATCTGTCACCTATAACAATTGTCTTTTCGTCATCTACTGCATTATAAAGCAAAGGCAAGTCTGTTATATCAGTTGACAAGTCAGCATCTGTAAACCCAATTACCTCCCCTTCAGCTTCTTTAAAACTCCTTATTAAATTTTCCCTTCTTGTTGGTTTTTTAGCTGTATAATGAATCGCTCTTATTTCTTTTATTTCCGCAAGCTTATCTGCAATTTCTTTTGTCCGGTCTGTTGAACAATCATTAACTATTATAATCTCAAAACCAAATTTTTTATTCTTCTTTTGATGCTCTTTAAGAACAGAATGTATTTTTTTTATATTCTTTTCTAGGCATTTTTCTTCATTATAACACGGGACAAATAAACTGAACATTTTATACAATTTTCATTTTGTTTTGGTTAATAAATATTGTTATAGTATACAATACATCGGAAAAATAAATCCCCCTAGAAAGTAAACGATTGCCTTGCAATTGTCAGATTTTTCTGAATGTGTCAAGATTGTAAAACCTCGGAAACTTCTGTTTCTGAAGGCTGTCAAAGTTCATAGAACTTTGAAGTCTTGAGCAATGTCAAAATCTTTCGGATTTTGAAGTAGTCAAAAACTTCAACATAAAATCAGAGAGTTTTTGATATCATTAAATTTAAAATACCCTTAGTATTATAATTATATGGACAAAATCAAAATACTTGAAACTTCAGAAATCCAGAAGAAGGGGATTTCTGACAGCTTCAGGATCGAAAATCCTGACAGTCATCGAAAATATAATTTTCGAGATTCTCAAGAACCAAAGAGGGTTCTTGAAATGACAGAATTTTCAGCAGGCATCTGCGGGGTTTGGAATCGTGTTTTCCAAGAAGCAAAGCTTCTTGCAGAAAAAGGTCATGATGTGCATGTTTTCTCCTCAAACTTAGAAAAAGGAACAAATAAGATAGTTCCAGCTTATGAAGAAAAAGATGGAATTAAGATACACAGATTTCCAGTTTATTTTAAACTAGGGAATGCACACTTTTGGAATTTTAAGAAACAAGCTTTAAAATTAGAGCCAGATGCAATAATCGCGCACATCTACCGCCACCCACACACAAATAAGGGGGTTAAGATAGCAGGAAAATTAAGAAAAAAAGGCCATAAAGCTAAGCTTTATCTTGTTACCCATGCACCCTTTCTAGAAAAAGGAATAAGAAGCAGAGGGCTTGAGCTTGGAGTTTTGCTTTACGATGTTTTATTCTGCAATAACTTGAATAGGTTTGATAAAGTGATTGCAATTACAAAATGGGAAATTCCAAATCTTTTAGAGCTAGGATGCAAAAAAGAAAAAATTGTTTATATCCCTAATGGAATTCCAGAAGGATTTTTCAAAACAAAAAGAAGGCAAGGAAATAAGATTATTTTCTTTGGAAGAATTGCTCCTATTAAAGATTTAGAAACATTCATCCAAGCTGTGAAACAAGTCTCAGAAAAAAAGAAAATATCAGTAGAAATCATAGGCCCAGCAGAACCAAACTACCTTGTTAAGCTAAAACAACTTATAGAAGAACTTGGTTTAAATAACATTGTAAGATTCTTGCCGGCAGTTTATAAACAACAGGATAAAATTAAGACAATTGATTCAGCAGGTATATTTGTCTTACCGAGTAAAAGAGAAGGCATGCCCCAGGCACTGATAGAGGCAATGGCAAGGGGCAAACTTGTAATTTCTTCAGATACGCAGGGTGGAAAAGAAATAATAAAAAGTGGGAGAAACGGGCTAATTTTCAAGAAAGGTGATGAAAATGAACTTACAGAGAAAATTTTTTATTGTATGGATTCAAGAAACAAAAGAAAAATAAAACAAATTGAAAAAAATGCAATTAAGACTTCAGAGCAGTTTAAATGGTCTAAACTGATAAAGAAAGTAGAGGAGCTGTTATGATAAGCATTGTAATTACAGCATACAAAGAAGCTAACACAATTGGAAAAGCAATAGAAGCAATAACATGTCAGAAAAATAAACCAACGGATTTTTCTGAGCATAGTCAAAAACCAAAACACAAACTCAGAAGGTTTTTGATAAAACAAAAGATAAAAAATTATGAATTAATAGTCTCTGCTCCGGACGATGAAACACTTAATGTCGCGAGGAGCTATGCAAAAAAGAACAAAAAAATAAAAATTCTAAAAGATAAAGGTAATGGGAAACCTGCAGCCCTGAACCTTGTTTTTAAAAAAGCAAAAGGAGAAATCTTAATCCTAACAGATGGAGATGTTTATATCTCAGATAATTCAATTAATTCTATTTTGGAGAAATTTAAAGATAAGAAAGTCGGAATTGTTTCTGGCAGGCCGATTTCTTTAAACGATAAAAGGACAATGCTCGGCTTCTGGTCCCATCTTTTGACAGACACTGCCCATAAATTGAGAAAAGAAAGAACAGAGCAGGGAAAAATGATTGTCTGTTCAGGTTATCTTTATGCATTCAGAAAAAATTTAATTAGAAAGATACCAGAAGAAGCCCTCTCAGAAGATGCAGTCATCTCCCATTTAATAGCAGATAAGGGGTACAAAACAGAATATGCTAAAAAAGCAGAAGTTTATGTAAAATATCCGCTTACATTTAAAGACTGGATAAAGCAAAAGAAGCGTTCTGCAGGAGGGTATAACCAGTTAGCATATATGGTAAGGGGAAAAGAAAGAATGAGGAGCTTTGCAAAAGAATCAAGCGGGATTTTTAAGGTTCTCTCTTATCCAAAAACACCAAAAGAATTTTTCTACACTTTAGAGTTGGTTTTAGCAAGAATCTACCTTTGGTTTTTAATCTTTTTAGAAATAAACATAAAAAAGAAAAATCTTAAAAAAATCTGGGTAAGAGTTGAGAGCACAAAATAATTATTTATCAAAAACTATCAAAGTTTTTGATTACTGTCAGAAAAATCCATCAGTTTATTTTTCTGAAGTTTTATAAATCGGACTGTATTCTTTACCAATTAAATTCAAAAACATTCTGGCAACATACCATAAATCCTCTAAGGTTCTTATCTTACTTAGAAATTTATCATAAAACTTAATTGGATTTGCATAACCCCTTATCTTGCTCTTAAAAAATTCCATATAAACTCTTTTTTGCAATTCTCTTAATTCCTCTGCTTTGAAGTATTTTGTATTATATTTTGTATTTGCAACAGTGCTTTGCATGTCAATTCCACTTTCTAGTAATCCCTCTTTTTCATATAAACTATACATCTCTGTTCCAGGATATGGCTGGGCTATATAAACTGTTATAAAATCCAAATCAGAATTTTTAATAAAATCAATTGTTTTTTTGATATCTTCTTTAGTCTCCCATGGAAAACCTATAACAAATGTAGACCATGTCCAAATACCAATTTTGTTGGCAAGTCTCACTATTTTTTTTGCATATTTTACAGATAGGGGTTTTCTTATTTTTTTAAGAGTTTCCTCATTTCCAGATTCTATCCCAAAAACCGCTTTATAATACCCTGCTTGCTTCATCTTTTTTAAAACCTCTTCATTGAGCGTAGAAATAGCAACCCCATTGGGTGTGTCCCACTTAATATTAAGGTTTCTTTTTATTATCTCATCACATATCTCAATTATTCTTTTTTTATCCCATGAAATATTATCATCGAAAAACCTGAATTCTCTAATCCCATACTTATTAGAAAGCATCTCAATCTCATCAACAACATTTCCCGCTGACCTTGCCCGCCACTTTTTTCCCCAAACAGTATGGATAGAGCAGAAAATGCAGCTAAACGGGCATCCCCTGCTGGAAACTATCTCTGTTGTTGGTTTTCTCATATTTGCAATTGAATTCTGCGGATGTTTTAAATAGCGTTCCATTGGGAGAAGATGCCTTGCAGGAAACGGAATCTCATCAAGGTTCTCAATATACTCTCTTGTAGGGTTAATCTTTATTTTTCCTTTTTCTTTATATGCTATTCCGTTTATTTTTCCCATTTTTCCATTTTTTTCATAGCTTTTAACAATGTTTAGGAAAGTTATCTCCCCTTCACCCAGCACAACAACATCTACATTTTTATTTTTCAAAACTCTTTCAGGATTTGCAGAACAATGAGCTCCACCAAAAACAACCAGACTCTTAGGGCATATTTTTTTAACAATCTCTGCAGTTCTAAAAGAATCTCTTTCATAAGATGTGTAAGCACAAGAAATCCCAATAATACCAGGATTTGCCTTTTTTATTCTTTCAGCAAGCTTTTCTTCAGAAAGCCCAATTCTAAAAATTCCCTTTTCGATTTCCTCCACATTATCGTAATAAGCCAGGCAGTCAATTATCTCAACACCATCTCCATGCTTTTCTAGATAAGCTGCAATGTAAGCCAAGCCAAGAGGTACTTTTATAGTGCCAATTCCTGCTGAAAGGTTGCCTGTTAAAGCCGGATTTATTAGCAATATCTTCATTAAAATCAGGATTTTACAGAACTTATAAAGCTATGCATATAACTTTTTAAACATTAAAACCTTCAGTCTTTTATGCCAGAAGATTTAAAAGAGAAATTAAAAATTTTTTTTAAAGACCGGACAAATATACTTCTAGTTTTACTTATTGCCTTTGCAATTATCTATCGCCTTTATTATTTTTTCAAGCTTGGACAGCAGCCAATATGGTGGGATGAAGCAGATTACCTTTCAATAGCAAAAATCTGGGCAACCGGCATGGAACGCCCAGAATGGCTTAGCCATTTTACAGGCATGAGGCCATTGCTTCTTCCGATAATTTGGGCAGCTTTTTTCAAAATAGGTTTAGGAGAAATTTCAATAAGATTTTTTACTTTGCTTTTGCCAGGCATAACAATCATTTATCTTGTTTATGCTTTAGGAAAAGAGCTTTATAACCAAACAATTGGTTTAATTGCGGGCTTAATCATGTCTGTTTATTGGGTAAGCTCATTTTATACATTTAGAATCCTGACAGATATTCCGGCTGTTTTTTTTGGAATGCTTTCTTTTTATTTTTTCTATGCTTATTACATTAAAAAAGACAAACCTCTTGGTCTTTATCTCTGTGTTCTGTTTGGTGTTCTTGGCTTTTCTTCAAGATTTCCAATTTCTCTTGTCCCAATAACCTGCGCATTATTTTTGTTTTCTGTAAGGAGATTTAGCCTTATAAAATCCAAAACCATCTGGAAATCTGTTATTTTCCTTATAATCCTGCTTTCCCCATATATTATTTATTTTATCTCTACAAAATTCTATTTGTTTAAGTTTTATTTTGGGGAATCGGCAGCTTCAATAAAACAGCCAATAGCATTTTATATTTTTCCGATGATTCCACAATTTATACATAGTATTTTTTCAATAACATTATTAATTGGATTTTTTACATTTGCTCAGTTAATCTTAGGATTTGACATATTCTTTAAGCAAAAAGACAAATCTCTTAATGCAGACTTCCTTGTATTACTATGGATAATCATCCACTTGATTTTTTATGTAATAATATTCAGGGCAGCAAATGACAGATGGTTGCTGATGCTTATGCCCGCTGTTTTTTATGTTTCAGCAAAAGGAATTAATCTCGTCTATGATTTTATTAAAAAATATAATAAAATTCTATCTGTAATTATTTTAGTCCTTATTCTTATTGCAGGTTCTTATCAAAACTTAAGTCATGCAAGTCAGCTGATAAATCAAAAAAAAGACACATATAAAGAGATAAAAGATGCAGGGTTATGGCTGAAAGCATATACTCCTGAAAATGCCAGAATTGTTACAGCAAGCATTGTGCAAAACCAGTATTATTCAGAAAGGCAAAGTTATGCTATTTCAGGAAATTATTCTGGCTTAGAAGGTTGTTTTGATATTTATGGCGCACTTTCGACAAATGAAAGTTGTCAAACTGAAACAGAAAAAAGATTTAATGAATATCTCCTTAAAATTAAACCAGATTATCTGATTGTTTCTGTTTTTGAGCCGGTTTTCACACCTCAATGGGCTTATTCTTACCCCCAAAGACATAATCTCACATTTATCAATGCATACACAGACAGCCAAAATCAACTTATGCTTGCAATTTATAGATTTAACAAATAGTATTTTTATTCTTAAACCCTTCTTAGTTTTATTTCTATTTCTCCGACCGGAAAAATCCAACACAAAAATCTTTCATAAAACTGCTTTGGAATAATATTAAATATCCAGCTGAACAACTTATTTGCAATTCCATGATTTTCAGCAAGAAAATTAAATCTCTGGTTTATTATTTTAAAATTAAATTTTTTGTTGTAATATCCTTCTAAAATGCCTTTAAATGTGGACCACCCAAAAAATCTTTTATGGCTTAAGTCATTATATCCATTCCCATTTGAGAAATGAGGAACTCTGATATGCAGAATTCCCCCAATCCTCAGAATTTTTTCTAGTTCTGTAAGCGTCTTAAAAAAATCATCAACATGCTCGAGGATATGCGAGCAATAAATATACTCAAACTCCCCTTTCTTAAAGGGGTATGGAAATTTATTTAAGTTATGCCTAATATCTGTTTTATAATCGGAATTAAAATCTAGATTAACCCAGCCCAGTTTGGGATCTTTGTAGTCTTTTCCGCACCCAATATTAAGTTTTTTTAATTTTTCCATATTTTTTCAATTAGCTTGTATTTAAAATTGTATGCCCAATACAAACCCAATTCTCCGAAACATGCAATTGGGTGAAAAAACCACGCCAAGTCTGGCTTTTTGACAAAACCTTTAATAGTGTCAGACAAAACCGGTAGAAGTAGCAGGATATATGTAATTACTTTAATCATATCTCTTTTTGTTACCCCATAATTGTACCGGATATTGACTTCATTATTAAGCCTTCTTTTTATTCTTCTTATTTTATTTGGGAAAAACTTGGGCTGATTATGAATTATTCCAGTTTTAACTTTCGCAAAACAATTATAACCAGAATTAACTAAATCATAGACAAAATCAGAGTGTATAAATGACTCTTTAACAAATTTTCTTGCAATTTTGCTTCTCACTAAGAAACCATTAGAACCCATTGCAGGAACTTTATTTTTATCTTTAAAACTAATCTTTAAATAATCTTTAATATCCTTGCTACCATAAGAAAAACCTGTCCAGTCACTTGTTAGATAACACCATCTCGAGTACAAGCCGAGATACATTGCAAGCGGGTCGTCCCCACCAATAAACGCCTGATATCTAACTATAATTTTGTCATGCTTTCTGTAAGAATAATACAATGTGTCTGCAAAAATTATTTCTCTATCTTCAAAAGGCCCAACCATTTTTTTCAGCCAGTCATTTCCAACAAGTACATTATCAGCGTCGATAAATGCAAGAATTTCTCCTTTAGCTTTTTTAATCCCAATTATTCTTGCTTTTTCTTCAACCCGATAAGGATTTTTTATTATTTTTACAGGATATTTTTTAGCAATCCTCAGAGTTTTGTCTGAACTTCCGCCATCAATGAACAAAACTTCAAACTCTTTTTTAGAAAAATTCTGCGAAAAAATACTTTCTAAGCACTCTTCTATTGTTCTTTCATTGTTATATGTCGGCAGGATTATTGAAAGTTTCATTTTCCAGTTTTTAATTTCTCAAAAGAGTGCATTCCACTTTTTGTAGGGCCAATTTCTTTATTAGCAAATATTCCTTTACAAAAACCAATGCCATACACAAACTGTGTTAAAAAACTTACAAGAATCACTGGAAAAAACAGTTTTATGCTTTTTGATTTAAATCCCACATTTAACAGATAAATAAGATAAAACATTATAGAAATAATGTACAAAACCTTAAAATGGCTGTTAAATATAGATGCTAAACCCCCCACTAGAACCCACAACACAAAAATTCCAGGAATAAAAAAAACAATTTGTCTGGATTGGGGATGTATTTTCATAAAAAAACCCCTCCACATCCCCCAAAAATAACTTTGTTTAAGGTGGCTTTTTAATTTTGTTCTAGGATGGTGATAAATCCCCATATCAGGGTTATAAATTATTTTTTTACCTGTTTTTAGTAAAGAATAACACAATTGAGTGTCTTCTCCCCCCCAATATTTTTCATCAGAACCTCCAACCTTTAAGAATTCTTTTTTCCTCACAAAGAGGTTGCAGGTTGGCCAGTCATCAATCTCTGTTCTCTTTCCAACACCATATCTAATTCCTGTTTTTTCAGAGCTTAATTCATAAACCTTGCTGGAAACTCTCTGAAAAAAAGTTGCTTCTTTTGGGACAAGACTTGGACCCCCGATTGCAACAATACCTTTATTTTCAAGCTCTTTTGAAGCAATTTCCAGCCAGTTTTCCAAAGGATACGCATCATCATCAATAAAAGCAAGAATTTCACCCCTAGCATTTTCAGCGCCAATATTTCTTTTTTTTGCAGGAGGAACTTTTCCAGTATTAATAGTTCTTGTTTTGGGGAACTTATCTGTTTCTTCGATATCAGAAAGAATTATTATTTCAAAATCCTGCAGTGTTTGCTTTTCATAACTCTTTAAATGCTCTCTCAAATAATCATAAATTCTTTGGGCAGGGATTATTATTGAAAATTTAGGAGTTTTAGCCATCTCTTTTTAATAAATTCTTATACCATTTAAATGTTTCTGCTAAACCTCTGCCTAAATTGTATCTTGGATTCCATCTAAGTATTTTTTTAGCTTTTTCAGAACTACTGTAAATATCTCCAGGATCTGCGCCATTTAATGAAACCCTTTTTATTTTTATTTTAGACATAGTTACTTTCTCAATTTCTTTGATAAGTTCTTCTAAACTTATAGGATGCCCCAACCCAAAATTAAATGCCTCCCCAATTAAACTATTTGTTTCAAATATTTTTTCAGCAAGAGTTAAGTAAGCTGAAACAGCATCCTTGACATAAAGATAATCTCTTTTTTGAGAGCCACCCATAAGATTAAACTCTTCGCCAACAAGCATGCATTTAAAAATTTTAGGAATCACTCGATTATCAAAATTTAAATCTCCACCCCCATATATATTTGAACACCTAACAATTGCAATTGGAAGCTTATAACTGCTTGCATATGAACTGGCTAAGCTGTCTGCTGCAGCTTTTGATGCATCATATGGGGACATTGCCACAAATGGCGCTGTTTCTTTTAACGGCAGGTCTTTATGGTTCGGCTTGCCATAAACATTTATTGAAGAGGCTATTGTAATTGATTTAACCTGTCCCCTTTCTTGTCTGCATGCCTCCAATAATTTTTCAGTACCTTGAGAATTAACCTCAAAAGTGTAATCCGGATTATCAACAGAAACTCTGGGGATTGACTGGGCCGCCAAATGAAAAACATCTTGGATTTTCTGTTCCCCGATAATCTTTTTTAGTTCACCCAAAATTTTATTGTCTGTTAAATCTCCGATAAAACCATGGCAATTGTCTTTATGGGGGTTATCAAACAACAAATCTAAATTACTAGGGTTTCTCGTTAGCACAAAAACATCAGAACCTAAAGTAAGTAATTGATCTACAAGATTTTTCCCAACAAATCCCGTTCCGCCAGTTATTAAGACTTGCCTACCAAACCAATATTTATCCTTCATCTATTTATCTACAAAAAAGCCTTTTTAAAGTTTTATGCTTTTACTTTAACCATAATACCTCAATATCTTCAGCCTATAAAAAATTGCCGCTGTGTCAAGCCAGATATAAAACACAGATTTAGGATTTATCCTGCTTTCAAATTTGTAGTCCAGCTTTATAGGTACCTCTACAATCTTATAGCCAAGCTTATTTATATTTACGAGCAACTCCAAATCAAATGCAAATCTTTTCACAAGTATTTTTGGAAAAACTTCTTTCAAAACCCTATACCTAAAGATTTTCAATCCCACTTGGGTATCTCTTACCTTCAAGTCAAATAAAATCTTTATGATTGCCTGATAAACCCGGCTCATAAATCTTCTGAAAAGAGGGTAATAAACCATTGATAAGGGATGTTTCTTGCTCCCTATAACAACATCTGCCTCTTCAGGCAAGATTTCCTTTTTATTTTTATCAAATTTCACAATATTCTTTATCTGTCTTGGATGCAATTCCAAATCAGAGTCTAAAAAAGCAACCAAATCATCATCTTTTGCCTTGATGAATTTAAACCCATACTTCAAGGCGTAACCCTTTCCCATGTTCTGCTTATAACCTACAATCTTTACCCTTTTATCTTTAACCCCTCTTGCTTCGGAAATACAGTCTATTTTGCTCCCATCATCAACAACTATTATCTTATACTTTAATCCCCCCAAACTTTTTATAGTTTCCAATATGTTTCTTCTTATATTTTTCTCATTATACATTGGCATGATTACATGAATCATCTTATTCTCAGTGAAAATAAACTGGCTATGAAGGTTATAAAATTAATTATAACAAATGTTAGTATAAACTGCCCAATAGTTTTGCTGAATAACATCAAAAGCAAAATCTGCAAAACTGAAAAAAACAATATAACAAAGCTTATTTTATATCTGTGAGTCGATAAGTTATAGAACAAGGCAATATTAGTAAACGAGAGAAAACTCATTGCAATTCCCATATACACAAGGTAACTGCTTAAACCAAGATATCCCTTGCCATAAAGGATATTGATTATCAAATCCGGAAAAATAGCAAAGCAAATAAGTATTATGATATCAAGCGCCAAGACTATTAAAAATGTTTTTACTAGCATATTCCAACCCTCTAATTTTTTGTTTTCATCATGTTTTTCAGAAATTAATGGGAACATTGCCCTGCTTATCGGAATTGTTCCAAAAAACAGCATTTTTCCAATCAGAGAAATAACTGCATACTGCCCGACTATCTCGTCTGCAAAAAACCTTTTTGCAATAATCACATCAAAGCTGTAAAATAAAGTTATTGCTATTATAGAAACCAAAACAGGAAAAGAATAAGAATAAATTCCCCCAAACTCTTCATTTTTAATGGTTTTTTCTTTTAAAATATCTTTTAGGAATAGCAATGAAAACAATAAAGATACAAAAAAGCCAACTAACACACCAAAAACCGCCCCTAAAACTCCCCACCCAAGTAAAATAAACAAGGCTGCAAAGCAAAGCTTAATAAATGACTCAAAAATTGAAGCCAATCCTAAAGAAAAAAATCTTTTTGTTCCCTGCATAACACCTTTAGTTATTGGTATTATAAAAAATGAAAAAAGAATTAACCCTGACAACATTATTAGTCTTAAATCAATCGATAAAAATTTTGAAATCAACGGAGATATTGCCAAGAAAACAATCAATGCAACAATTCCCACCAATGTAAATTTCTTAAACGCCTTTCCCATTAATCCTTTAATAATTCCCTTATTCTTAAGATTGTATTTGGTAGAATACCTTGAGATTATAACCTGTATGCTGTCTGCAGGTATTGCAAAAACAAAAACCATACTCATTATAACTGCCAAAACCCCATATTCTACAGGCCCCAATAGTCTTGCGCTGATAAAATGAAAAAAATAATTAAAAACATTGAATAAGTTCATAAAAATAAAAAGTGTGAAACTTCCTTTCACAAGTTCATTCGAAACTCCTTTAGCCATCATATTAAAAATATCTCATTTTTAAATATAAAAAAACCAATAATTACCAGCAGGATTTGGAATCCATAAATAGCATATACCACTTCTCTTTCATAAACCTTTCCATCTTTTTTTATTTTTTTAAGAATCCATAATGAAAGGTGCGTAACCCCGTAAATTTTATTATGCTCTAATTCTAGGCTATTATCTTTATCTGGCTTTCCAAACGACTGCATTTTTAATTTTCCTCTTGATTTTAAAATTACTTCTAAGATATATGGTATGAAAAAGAAAACAGCTATTTTTTCAAAATTTCCTAAAATAGCCATTATTGCAATCAATCCACCAACCGGATAAGTTAAAACATCTCCTGGAAAAACTCTTGCAGGAACCTTATTAAAAATCCAGAAAGCCGCCAAAGCAGATGCCATGTAAAGCCCGATTAGTGCAACCCAGCTGTTTCCGCTGAAATAAGAAACAAAACTTAAACCAGTTAAGATTATAACCCCCTGCCCAGCCTCTAATCCATTGAAACCAGCAAGCATGTTAAATGTTGTTGAAGTGGCAACTATTCCTACTGGAATTAACAAAAGTGGATACATAAGCCCAAAGTTTATTGTTCCAATAATTGGCAAATTCATAGAACTATGCCCCGCATTTATAACTACTAAGGGTATTGCTGCAAAGACGCATAATAACAACCTTAGATTCTTGCTTAAACCCCCATGCTGCCATCCAAGTAAATCGTCTATGATTCCTATGCCTGCGAACATCAAAACAGAGGTTGCCAAGGCAAGTATCTCTTCTATATTTTCTGCAGACTTAAAATAAAAAGTTTTCAAGGCAATATAAACCAAGACGCTAAGTAAAAATGCAAGAATTACAATTATTCCTCCAGAACCAGCAACTTTATTTTTTTTATATTTATTCATATCAGGCCAAATTAAACCAATCTTGCTAGCTTTTTTAATCCAGTACGGAAGAGAAAAAAGTGTTACTAAAAAACCCATTCCCATTGATAAAACCAGTATTTTCTCCATTTTAATTTTTCACCACCTTTAGCTTCACATAGAGATTGTTAACCTTACGTCAGGATATTCTGTCTTTAAGTAATCGTTATTGACTCTAATATTTCCAGAATATTCAATTTCCCAGATTTTTATTGGACCAAGGAGCTCATTAAAAAATACAAAGCTTCCAATGTCCATTCCCTGTTGTCTTATACTCTCTACTATAGGGTGTTCTTCTGTTCTCACTAATTTGAAATTTTTAGATTCATCTAAAAGATAAAGTTTAGCCATCAACCCATTTGAGACTCTTTCTGTTAAGAACATTCCAATTCCCTTGTCGTTTATTCTCATCCCCTGACCCGATTGTATTAATCTTGGGATAAGATAGAAGGTTCCTTCATAACCTGTTTTATAATCTATAGTCTTGTTAAGATAAAGATACCTTAAGGGAATTTCAACCTGTTTTCCTGCCTTAATAAAAATTGCGGTTGGTTGCTTTATTTCCCCGTCACTTCCAATTCTTAAAACAATTGCCCCAACACCGGTTTGTTCTTTTGGGAAAAATTCATTATTATATGTGAAATCTCCATCCATCATTGTTCCACCCTGGTAAAAATAAATAGTTTCATTTTTAGCTTCTCGTATGCTGCTTTCATCTAAACCAAAGAAAGATATCCAAGAATATCTATCATACTCAACTCCGGAGCCTATACTTGAATAAGCAGGGTATTTACCAATATCGGAAGAATCAATTAACAAGTGAGTTGCATTATGCGTATAAAGAAATTCTAAAGCATCCTTTTCGTTATCCCCTGTTAAAACCAACCGCCCCATTAAATGATTCCAGTAAACAATAAAATTACCCCCATCCACTATTGTCGCTCTTTTCCCAATACTCTGCACCCAGTAACCATAATCCCACCAGTGTGCAAAAACTGCATCAACAGCGGTATTTTCCCTTACCCACTTCATTGCTTTTTGCCATTGTATATTATACGCAGATAACGGAACAAAATTTTCAGCAGTTGATTTTGTAGATTTATAATAAACATATATAGTGTATACAGATGAAACAACCACTATTACAGCAACCGCAATTGCTATTGTTTTAGTTAAGTCGTCTTTGCTCTTAATTACCTTTTCAACAGAATTAACAATCAGATAAGCAACTATCACTGGAACAATACTTGCCAATACCATTACTAACCTTACCCCTCCCCTGGCAGCAACTATAGATATAACAAAGAAAGAAAATACTAAGATGTATGAAAAGAGAGTGTTATGAAGTTTCCCCTCTTCTTTAAAATAAACATAAACCGCAACCAATGTAAAGATTAACATGCCCCCAAAATAAATAGTTATGCTTGCAGGGCTAGTCCCATTCAAAATACTGCTTCCAGAGTATCTGCTAAATATCAAACCAAAAAGAAAGATAGTATATCCTGAAACTAACAGCCATTTTTTCTTTCCAATTTCTTTAAACATATCATAAAATAGGAATATGCTGCCTGCAAAAAACAACCAGAAAAATAATGGGATGTTTTGTATAGTTGGTCCGAAACTTGATTTCCACTCATCGAAAAATGGCTGCCTGTTCTCAGCAACAGTTATTATAAACCTATTTTGGGTGAACGGATGAATAAGATGCTCTATGATACCAGTTACTTGGCTTGTTATAAAATCTGGGCCAAAAAATACTAAAACGACTATAAGCAAGATAATAGCACCAATTAAGATAGATACAAGTTTATCATTTATTTTAATTTTTTTCTTTATGCCACTAATTATTTTTGTATCGAAAAGATTAAATTTTGTAAAAATAAGGTGGATTACCATAAAAATTAGCACCGCTGTAGAAAACCCGCTGCTTGTAGAAACTATCATCCCAACTAAATCAAATTTTTCAGAAAATATAGGCATCAGTATTACCGCAGAAGCAATCCATGAGCCATAAACAATAATCTTATTTTCTTTTGAAAGCATAAAACCTATGAAACTTGCCAAAGAAATTGTCATAAATGCAAAGATGACTCCTCCCCAAACAAGCCCCATCAAAGTTGTTGAAACTCCCGCCAAAATACCAAAAACCGCGCTTCTCCATTTCTCAGATTTCCATGCATAAATAAAGAAGTAAAATGCCAAAAACAGGAAGAAAAAACCAACACTTTCTTTTTCAGGAATTCCTGCAATTGTTCTTGGAATAAGAGAGGGAGTGACTATGAAAAATAAGGTAGCAATTGTTGCAATAACATCTTTTCTTTTATTGTCTTCAAACACTTTTCTTACAAAGAGGAAGAATATAAGAGCAGTAAGCGCAAAGAAAAAAGCAGGAAACATAATTGCAGATTGTGTTACAGAAACCTCTTTGAAAATTGAATGGAATTTGTGAAAGTAAGCTATCATATAAGGAAGAAGAACTGTTTCTTGCCCCGTATCAAAACCAATTGGGACATTCCTCATTGAATCATGCTCCATCAGCTTGCCATTTTCAACTATATTTTCAGCGTATCTTAAGAAAATGTACGGGTCTAAATCAGGTCCAAGCGTGGCATTGCCTTCAAAATCCTTTAGGTTATCAATATTTCTTGTTCTTATCCAAAACGCAAATAAAACCAACGCAATCACCGCTATAATCAATATTACATTCGCTTTTTTCATAAAAGATTTTACTTTCTTTTTTCTTTCTTCTAACTCACGACTCTCATTTTCCATTTTTCTAGAATAGAACTAAAATTTAAACTAAAAAATACTATATAAATCTTCTGATATGTCAGAAAAATAAGCCAATAGATTTTTCTAAACACAAGAAAATCGCAAGATTTTCTGTGCCCGAAAACCAGAGGTTTTCTTGACATCCCAAAAACTCAACACAAATTTAAAGAGTTTTTGATATTTGAATCTATTAAGTTAATCTATAAAATATAAATTACCTGTTTTCTTTTATAACATTCAATAATACAACGAGACTTATATTTGCTGATATAACCATTTTACCTTTTTGATTTTATCAGTTAATGTGCCCCATAGCTTATCTAAAAGATTTCTTATCAAACAATCAAAACAAAGCAGGAGTGATAAACACTTCCACTAATGCAGCTATAAAAAGAACTATGATTGCTGCGATAATAAGATTTAAAGAATCTTGGAGTGCTGTCCAGAATTTTTCATCTCTAAACCTATGCCTTATGACGCCAACACCTAAAATTCCCCCAGCCATTGCAGCTATAAAATATGCTGCAATCTCAGGCATCCCGTGAATCATATATCTTGCTACTCCAAGTGGAATTTGGCTTACTTGCTCTCTTGCAAAGATGCCTATGGCTGCTGCTATAACACTTGCATTCCATGCGAGAACAAATATTGCCCCTGCCCCAAATACTAAAGAGAATATTAAAGTAAAAATCATAACATAAATATTATTTGCAAATATCCCAATCACCCTTTCCTTAGCAGTCAGATATCCTGTTCCAGCAATATTTGACTTAACCCCATACTGGCCAGCACACCCCTTTATATCATCTGGCCTGTTAATCATACAATAAGTTTCTATCTGCGCCTTAAAATTATTTTCAGAGCCAAGCACAATATACCAAAATGAAAATGCAACTATAAACCCTACAAAAAGGAATAATAGCGCAGTAAGTGCTGTTGAATGGCTTCTTAAAAGCCTAATCCCCCCCTCTCCTGTTTCTTCTTTTTTCCCCTCATCTTTTATAAGATAATACATAAATGGCAGGGTAAACATAACAGAAAATGTCACAACCAACACCCCAGAATATTGCACAAGAACAACATCTTGCCCGAAAATCCATTCAACAAGAAGCACAGAAAGTGAAGCATAAAGCAGTCCAACAAAAAACATTTCCCACGGCCTTCTCTCTGCCTTCCTCGGGTTAATAAGCATTTCTAACATTTTTTTTCAATTGGAGTAGGAAATTAATGTTTATAAGTTTATATTCTTCTAATACTCTGCTCCATCGACTCCTCTTGCTCGTCGATTCCACAGTTATAGCCCTTTTTATTATTATCAATAAACACTATTATCAATTTGGAGATATCTTAAGGAAAACCTTTTTATATCGCGTTATCGTAATTAAGTTATGGACAATCAAAAGAGGTTCAATCAGGTAGTAAGAGATATAAAAGATATAAAGATTCAGGGAGCGAATAATATTGCAAAATCTGCACTTCTTGCATACAATTCTCTTCTAAAAACAAAGAAAGCAAAACAGCAGCTAATTAATGCGAGACCTACAGAACCTCTTTTAGTTAATGTTTTAAATAAAGCTGACAGGGTGAGCAATAAGCAAATCTTAAATCATTTTTCAGAAGTTCAGGAAAAAATAAACAAATCAGCATTAAAACTAATAAAAAATAATTCAATAATATTTACACACTGCCATTCAACAGCTGTTGTAAAAGCTATAATTTATGCAAAAAAACATGGAAAGAAGTTTCAGGTTTATAACACAGAAACCCGTCCGCTGTTTCAGGGAAGAAAAACAGCAGCAGAATTAAAAAAAGCTGGAATAAGAGTCACGATATTTGTAGATTCTGCAATGGGTCTTGCTTTAAGGCAGGCAGGCATCATCCTCCTTGGTGCAGATGCAATTCTCAAAACAGGTGCAATAAACAAAATCGGCAGCAATATGATAGCAGAGCTTGCATCAAAACACAAGATTCCAGTATATGTGCTTGCTGATTCATGGAAATTTGCAAAAAACATTAAAATAGAGGAGAGGGATTTCAGGGAAGTCTGGAAATCAGCCCCAAAATCAATAAAAATAAGAAACCCTGCATTTGAAAAAATAGAAAAGAAATATATTCAGGGAATAATCAGCGAATTTGGTGTTTTGAGCTATGATAAGTTTCTGAGAAAAGTTAGGGTTTAACGACAGAATATAGTAACTCTTCGTGTTCTAGAATCTCCTGGAGAAGAATCATCATATACTGAAATATCTAATTGATTTCCACTTTCTTCATACTCTACAGGTAATATAGATAAAAGTCTTTTTATTTCATCATATTGTTCTTGCCTAGCCGAACAAGCCCCCCCACCTATTTTCTGCCTACCTTTAAGAGACCTAATAACTTTCACAGGACCATCTCCGGCAAAAATATCTTCCTGTTCTTCTTCAACAGCACCGACTTCTTTTAATAAACCAACCAGATTATCCCGTGATTCATTAAGCACATCTAACTCATGTCTTTCATAAAATCTTCTAAGATCTACTAAAGTAAGCGGCCACCGACTATATTCGGAATTATTATGTTTTTGCAGTAACTCAATTAAATGCAGTTTTCTCATACCAGTAGCTGTTGTATTCATATTAATAAAATAAGGAAAATGATATATAAGCTTTATTGTAATAGAATATGTATTTTATTTCTCGCCGTCTTTCCTCGCTTGCTGAACTAATTTTTCCATTTCCTTTCCAAGCAAGCCAAGTTGCTCATAAATCTCATTCTTGGCATTCATCAGCTTTTTCATCTGCTCTCCAACAACCTCTTTAACCTCGCTAGCTGTTTTTTTGACAATAATTCTGCTTCCGACATCAACAAAAAACTTCTTTTCTTCAAGTTTAGACTTCATAAAAATCCCATTAGCTAATTGCGAAAGAATAACATCATTCTTATTGCCATCAATCTCATCTAAACTATGGCTAAGAGTCTGCATCTCAAGAATATTCTGCTCTACTAACCTTAAGTGCTCTTCCAGCTGCTTTGTCTGCTGTTCAAGCATGCTTAATCTTATTAGTATTTCTTGATTCATTCAAAAATTAGTAAATTAAGGATATTTAAGTGTTTCTTAAGTTATAGTAGAAGATAGTCAATTTTTAATAAATTCAACATTTTCTAAATTTTCAAATTCTTTATCTCCTGTTAAAAAAGCAAGATTATTACTCAAAGCCAAGATATAGCCAATAGAATCAATATAAGAAAAATTTACTTTTTTATTTTTATATCTAAACAATGCTCCTTGAATTGCTGTGTCTGGCGAGACATCCAATATCTGCAAATTCAAACCACCTACAACAGAATCAACTTTTTCTTTCCTAGAAAATTCTTTGGGAATTTTCTGGACCCAAAATTCCGGCCTTGTGAGGAATTTTGTGGTTTTATTTTCCAAAAGCAACGCATAATAAACCTCTGCAAGATTCATTACCCCCGTTATTATTGTAAAATCTTTTACAAATTCATATTTCAAATTTCCTTTAATTAGTTCAATAATAGCATAAGTATCAAAAAAATACTCTTTCATCTTTTTTCAAAATCTCTATCAACCTCTTTTAGCAAATCATCTGTATCCCTTTTAAGTTTGCCCTCTAAGATTCCAAATATCTCTCTCGCCTTTGTCTTATTTTTTATATTTATTCTTACCTCTATATCTGTACCCTCTTTTATCTCATTATTCCTTACAACATCTGCTGGCAAAATTATTCCAAACGAATTGCCCCATTTCTTGGCTTTTGTATTTATTGTTTCCATAAGTTATACATGTATAACTATTATTTAAACCTTTCTATAACAAATTCATCACCTGTTAAGTTTACAGAATCTTTCATTATCTTTATTCAACCCAATAAAGCTTTCCATCTTCTCCGCAAAGAAGTTCAAGGTCAACTCGTATTGGGGGCAAATCAGTTTTATTTCCAGAAGTTTCCAGTAATGGACAACCCCTTTTCCTATACTCATCTTCACTCATCCCCCCATACTCTATAGCTTCAGTAGCTACCATATCTAGAAGTACCTTCATACCAATCATATTATCATAAAATCAATCCAGTTTATAAATCTTCTCCTTCATCAACAGCACTGGTTGATATATGGCGTTTATGCCATGTTTGATAGAAGATCTTTTAGATCTTCTCAGTCCAGTTTAAAAAGCTTCCTGAAAGCAATGCTGGAAACCATAGAGAAACCAATATAATACCAAATCCAGCTTTTTGCTATGCTTGTATCAATAAAAATCTGCCTCATCCATGAAAACAACAAAAGCAGAGGGATAAGTGTTATAATCATGGGCTTAAACGAGTGCTTCATTGTCTCCATTGCATGCTGCATCATTTCGCTATTTAATTCAGCAACCTTTTCATGATTATCTTTATGAATTTTCATCTGCTCCTTCAAATGCTTCTGTTTTTCCTTCAACTCTTTCATCCTGTTTTTGTCAAGAATAAAATAATTAACAATTGTTATGAATAAAGATACAACTATAGAAAACAAGATTATGCTTATCTTAGGATTTGCCTGTATCAAGCTTATGAAGTCCATCTTTTGCCAACTTATTTATACAGGATAGTATTTAAGCTTTAAGAAATATCCCTAAAAGATTACTGGGCATAAGGATTAAAATCTCAACATTTTAGTCTAAGATACCAGAATTAATCGACTGCCAGACTAACCTTAATTGCTCTGTCAACTTTGTTCATAGTAAAGTTATCAAGAAAACTTATTTTTTTAATTATTCTTAATTTATCAATTGTTTTGATTTGATTTAGCAAGATAGTTGAGTCCAAGCTTAATCTTGATTCTTCTTTTTTTATTATTACATTTGTAGGATATTCTTTTTTGAATGATTTTGAGGTTATTGGAGCAACAATTGTAGCAGGAGAATACTTATTAAATATATCATTTTGTATAATCAATGAGGGTCTAACTCCGCCTTGCTCGCTTCCTTTAACAGGCTCAAAATTTACAAGGACAACCTCTCCTCTTTTTATTTCCATATTAGCTATCTTTCCATTCCCAATCAAAATCTTCTTCAATTGTTTCAAATTCTTTAGTAATTTTTAGACTCTCTTCAGCAGTTTCTTTAGCCCCCTCAATCATTAATTCAACATGTTTTCTTTTTTGTTCATCTATCTGATTAATCATCTTAACAATTATATCCTCATAAGTTTCTTTATTAGATTTTAACCTATCTAAGGCACTTTTTACATTTTCATTTAGTTGAATTGTTGTTACCATAAGACTATAGAATAACTATAGTTTATATATCTTTCGGTTTCTTAGGGATAAACACCCCGAAATTGATTACGCAACCATCTTTTTCATCATAGGATGCATGTCTAATGCATGCTGCTGGCTAATGCTGTTATAAAACTGATACATAATCATTACTCCAAGAAGTATTGCTGTTCCAGATGTTAAAGCTCCAAGCAAATCAGCAGCAGCCGCTAAAATTCCAATTCCAATTCCACCCATGACAGTTAAAGGTAGGACATATCTTTCCAAGACACTTTCCAAAACTCTTTCATCTTTTCTGAATCCAGGAATCTGCAATCCAGATGACATTATGTTTTTTGCCTGGCTTGCAGCATCCATCCCAGATGTTTTTACCCAGAAAATAGCAAAGACAGTTGATAGTACAACATAAGCAAGCAAATGAGCTGCCCCCTGGAATAATTGAACCATTCTCAAGCTTCCTGTTATTGCCAATTCAACTAAATTTGAGCCAGACACCCAGAAAGCAAGCCCGCTTATAGCCTGCCCTTGAGAAAATCCTCCGAGAATTGTTGCATGCCCCAGCCAATTCTCTAAAATTCCTGCGAACAAGCTGATATTAGCAATTAATGCAGAAGTTAAGATTACAGGGATGACACTAGCGTAAAAGAAGCTTAATGGCCACTTAATCCCATATCCCCTTAACCTGTCATATGACAGCGGAACTTCTACTTTTAAAGATTGTGCAAATACAACAAACAAAAATATTAATGCTGTGACTGCTATGGCAACACCTGCTTTTAGTGCAGATGTAATGTCTCCACCCATAATAGACATTATCATAACTAAAATTTTACCGCTTGGCTGAATTGAAATCTGCCCACCAACACTGCCAATAAACTGGAATAATTGCGCAAATAACCTCCATCCAACACCAGCAGCTATAAACAAGCTGACACCAGAACCAAAGCCCCACTTGCTTGAAACCTCGTCTAAAAATACTATTATTAACCCCCCCATGCATAATTGCAAAATAACAATCCAGCTTAACCCTGGAAGAGCTTCCAAGCCCCTCATTAAAACGTAAACACTTGCCTCAAATATTACAAAGAAAAATACCAGTAATTTTTGCAATGCCTGGAAATATTTTTTCCCTTCTTCTGATTTTGTATCTATTTTTAATATCTGGGCCCCAACCAGCAATTGCAGGATGATAGACGCCATAACTATAGGGCCTACACCAAGCGAGATTATAGAGCCAAAATCTGTCCCCAATATAATAGCAAGATATTCAAATCTCGACAATGCGTTTTTTGCAAGCCCAAATAACGGAATATTTGCAAGAACAAAAAATGAAACTAAGACTATTAAAGTCCACTTTAACTTTACATTAAAGCTCAGCTTTTTTTCTATTGGCTTTCTTACTTCTGGTAAATTTCTTAGCAAATCTTTTATAGCCATTTTTATTTTCCTTTATCCATCAAATCCTTATACTACAAGACTTTTCCACCAGCTTTCTCAATTTTTTCTCTAGCTGCTTTGCTTACCCTTCCCTTCACAATTAATCTCTCTTTTATCTCTCCTTCTCCAAGCAGTTTATGCTTGCAAAGAGTTATTTCTATCCCTTCGCTTGTTTTTTTAGCCATGCCACTTTTAATTAATTTATCTATGTTAATATCCTTTAAATTAATTATATTGTATACATCTTTTCCAGCTTTTCTGCTTGTAAATCCCTGCTTGCCAAAATACGGCATCATAAATTTCCTTACATATGTCAGCTTTGCTCCTCCTCTTTTTCCTGTTCCAGCCATCCCCTTTCCCCCATGGCTTCCGCTTCCTTTGTGTTTTTTTGTGCCATAACCCATTGTTCCTCTCCCTCTGATTCTTGTTCTCTTGCTTCTTTTCTTAATTTTCATTTTTGTCCTCCATCAGCTTTTCCCCACTCAAGATTCATTAAATATTCATTTAGGTTAGGATGAATAGAAGTTGTGGCATATTTTTTAATCTCGCTTGGTGAAACCCACTTAAGCTCTTTGAACTCATCACTTAATTTTTCCTTGCCGCCAACAAGCTCGCATAAATAGTATATGAAAAGCATATTTTTTTCTTCAGGCAGAACTCTTGCAAAAATTGGTCCAAGACTTTCAACATAATATCCTGTTTCTTCTTTTACTTCCCTTTTAATAGCATCTTCAAGCTCTTCATTATGTTTTGGCCCTCCACCAGGAAAACACCAGCTTAGTTTTGGAACATTAGGGTCATTTTCTTTTTTTCCAATTAAAACTTTTCTAGTAGTTGTATCAAAAACAATGCCTATTACTAATACCCTGAATATGCCTTTTTCAAATTCTTTCTTCATTTTATTTCTTCCTCCTCCCAATATCTTAACATTTTGTCATACTCCCCATAACCCACAGACTTTATAATCAAAAAATCAGTTTCAAATAATACTGTTTTTCCAGGGGTTAAGCTGTCCAAATTCTCTAATTTTCTAAAATCAATTCTCTCATATGCCATTTTAAATCATCCTCCCTAAAAGCTCATTTATCTTGGCATGCTTGCCCAAATCTCCCCGAGGATATGTTTGTTTTGTGCTCTTAAATCCTTTTTTTGGCGGGCTTAATCTGAAAAATGGCTTTAACCCAAGTTTTCTCAATGATTTTCCTTTTTCTAATTCTACAATTACTTTTTCAGCTTGTTCTTTTGTCAGGCTTTTTCCACCAACAAGCTTTCCTCTTTTTGTAAGAAGATGTAATAAAGTTTCTTTGTTTATTGTTCCATAACAAACATGGTATCTTACTTTTAACAGCATCCCCATATTCCCCTTGCTATCATTAAGCAGGCAAGTTATAAACTTCCTCCTAAGATTAAGCCTATTCAATGTATTATTGATTTCTTCTTTCAATCCTACCTGTCCCGCCATTCTTATTACAACTATCATTTTTCTCCCTTCATCTCGTTTGTTTTTTTAAGAGCAGCGATGCATGCTCTTCCAGCATTTATTGTCGAGCGAGTTTGCCCAAAAACCTTGCTGTATACATCAGTTATGCCGGCTAATTTTAATATCCTCTTGCATTCATTGCCAATAACCAACCCAGTTCCTTTTGGCGCAGGAATTAATATTAATCTTACACTTCCGCATTTTCCTTCTACTTTAAACGGAACACTATGCGGTTCAGAGCAAGCGCAGTCAAAACTTCCACACCCCAGCTTAACCTTCATAATATTTAGTTTAGCATTTCTCATTGACTTTTCTCTTGCTGGGAGAGTTTCTTTTGCCTTTCCTAAACCCAATCCAACATGCCCGGCTCTGTCTCCAACAACAACAAGACAAGAGAAACTAGGAACATTTCCTTCCTGAGTTTTTTTCTGAGTCTGCTTCCATGCTCTTCTTTTACCCCCGCCGAACTTTCCTTTTGACTGCCCTATATTAAGCAAGTCAGATTCTAATCTTAAAAGATAGTCAACAATTCCCGGCTCAAGAATCCTTAATTTTTGTTCCAAAATCTCGTCAATTTTTATTTTTCCAGCTTTAACATCTTTTCCAAGTTTTGTTTTTGGAATCCACTCTTTAATTTCCTCTCCTCTTACTCCAAGTATTCTCCTCGGTTCTTTTATTTCTTCCTTTACTTCTTTCAAATCTATAACTTTTGTTTCTTCTTCCTTTTTCTCTTCTGCTTTCGTTTCTTTAGCCATTTTTATTTGTTGTGTTTTGATTCTTTATTTAAAAGAATATTGTTTATTATTGCTGAAAATTCCTGCTTCATTATTCTTTTTTCATCAGGGAGCATTTTCTCATCGCATTTAATTTCAAATCCAGAATCTGCAATCCCTTTTATTGCAGCATATATTCTTGATTTTCCAACTGGCCTGTATAACCCCAAATCCAATATTGCGCCTTCAGTTTTTTCCATCTCCCCAATCTTCTTGCCAAACACAAAACCTATTGTGTAAGCAGCAGGCAGCGATTTCAATCTTCCCTGCATTTTTTCAGGCCAGCCCATTTTTATTAAATCTTTTGAGCTCATTCCAAACAAGACAAAATCCTTGCTTTCCCTACTCTCAACAAGCTGCAATGTGATGTATCTATTTGTCTTTCTTATAACTATTCTCGGCTTCTCGCTTTTCAGCATAGTTATCCTTGCCTTATAGTCTGTCTTGCCTTCCATCCTTCTTCTTAGTTTCATCTCAACCCCTCCTTAAGATGAGAAAGGCTCTTGAATGCCTTTGTCTTAATCTTGCTTCTTAACTCCCTGTATTTTTTATTGTCAATTATCTTCTTGTTTTTTGCAAGCTTAATAAATGCCCTTTGCTTTCTTACGTTTGTAATATATTTTCTCTTCCTTACTCCAACCACTTTTTTTATTTTTCCATGCTTTCTTCTCCATTTTCTCTTCACGATTTTCATCTTCCCTCTTTTTTCTTTTATTGAAATAGCACCATCTTCAAACAAGTTCTTAATATCCTGCCTTGTTATAGCTTCTTTAATCTCTTCTAATCTTGCATTGTTAAATACAATTTTTTCTTTTCCAACACCCAATACTCTTGCAGCCAGCTTCTTCTTTATGTCTATCTTCATTTCTTTGCCTCCTCAGCTTTCTTTTCTTCTATTTTAGTTTCTGTCTTCTGCTTTTTAGCTTTCTCTTTGTTAATTTTCTTCATAAACTTCTTAACATTAATATTTACAAGCCCAATTCCCATTTCTTTACATCTCCCTATAATCTCGATTTTCTTTTTCCTGCCGATTCCAGCAGCGAGAATAACTTTCTTTTCTTTCAAATTAGTAAGCTCATGCAAGTTATTTATCCTTGTCAAAGCTTTTTCTTCCTTGTCTCTGTAACCAATACATACTTTTTTAGGATAGCCTGTTCTTTTCTCCCTCATCTTATTATGCTTTCCTTTAGGCCTTCTCCATTTCTGCTTCTTCTTTCTGTTTTCCCCAAGCTTCTTGTATTTTTTCCAGTCCCTTCTTATGAATTTTTTCCTTTTCATCTTGCTTTCTTTAGCCCCCTTCCCTTTTCCTTTTGTATTATGAAAATTCCGTCCTGGAAAATTCTTCTGTCTCTTGCGCATATTCTAGAAGCATTTTCTATGTTTGCTGCAGTCTGTCCGGAAGCATCTTTGTCAACAGAATGAATTGTGACTATGTCTTTCTCAATCTTAACTTCTGTGTTTGGAAGGATATTTGCGGTTCTTGGCTTTACTTCACCAAGGAAATTTTTTATAACAACAATATTCTTGCTTTTGTCAACAGAGACATTCATTGGGAAGTGAACAGCGCAAATCTGTAATTTATATTCATATTTCTTTTCCAACCCACAAACCATATTTTTTACATGAGAAGCATATGTATTAATCATCTTTTTTTCTTTTTTCCCGGAGTTTTTAGCTTCTAAAACAATTTTTCTTCCATCTACCCTCAACCCAACATCTATTTTCTTCTCAACAGAATCGCTTCCTCTTTTCAATTTAAGCATCTTTCCATCCAGGATTATCTCTATTCCTTCCGGGACTTCAATCTCTTGTTTAAAATCTTTTTTCATGTTGCTAATAGAAATATGCTATCAAGCATCCTCCTTGCTTTTCTTCTAGAGCTTTTTCATGAGTCATTAAGCCCTTGTTAGTTGAAACAACCAAGAATCCAAGATTTCTTGCTGGAAGATATCTTCTTACATATTTTTCAAGATCCTCGTCTGTTCTTCCTTTAACCTTAAATCTTGGTTTTATTGCTCTGCATTCATTCAGCTTTTCAAAATTAATCTTTATTCCCTCTTCTATTTCCTTGAAGCTTAGAATTTTATTCTCTTGCATTAGTTTTAACAGACTAATCAATAGCTTTGATTTTCTTTTTATAACTACTTCTGTCTTCTTTGCCCTTTTAGCATTCATTATGTTACTTAGCGCATCTGAAACAATATCTTGACTCATTTTCTTCTCCTAACTATATTTATGGAATCCCAGCTCAATTGCTGTCTCCCTGAAGCAATGTCTGCACAAATGCAGGTTATATTTATTTATATGAGCTCCAAATCTTCCGCACCTCTCGCACTTTCTGCTTGCCACCCCAAACTTTCTTTCTTTTGGCTTGCAGTGCTTTAAAAATTTCTGCATCATCGCAGGCTTGTTCCTCAGCTGCTTCAATACTTTTTTCCAATCGCTTGCTGTCATTTTTCTTTTCCCTCGAATTCAGTTTTATAATTATTTTCCATGAATTTGATTATTTCTTCTTGCGTTACTTCCTGTTTCTTTGGATACCTTCCTTTCTTTATTTTTTTAAGCTTCACCCTCTTGCCGCTTCTTACAAAGCTTATTGTCACATTTAATCCCTGAGTGCCAATGTCTCTCTGATATTCCATTTCAGGAATTTCAATATACTCCTTTATTCCAAATGAAAAATGATTTGATTCTACCTGCTTTCTCTTTAATTTATTGTCAACTGCCTGCAAAAGGCGTTTTAATATTGCAAAATCTTTTCTTAATGTAACCTTACACCCTGTTTCTAAATCAGGCCTTACATTAAATGCAGGTATTCTTTTGTTTGATTTTAGCTTTATAGGCTTTCTTCCAGAGATTATCTTAAGCAGCTTGCATGCTTTTTCTAGCTTGTCTCCTATGCCCCCTGCACTTAGAACAACTTTCTCTATCTTTACCTCGCTCATCTTGTTCATTTTACAACAATCAGACTCTCCAACTGGACATTTAGTTTATTATCAAGCTTTGCAATTTTCTTGCTTCCAGAATTTATTATTTCTACAATCACCCCTTTCTTGCCAGCATGTTTTCCCTTTATGACAAATACCTCTGATTTTGCCCTGAGAGGCAAAATCCCGGCAATTTTATTTTCTTTCAAGTCAATTAAAACAGAATCGCATGTTTTTACATCTTCTTTAATAATGCAATTTCTTCCGTCGCTTAAATTAACCTGCACTTTTTTGCCATTAAGCATTTTCTTGCCTATAACTTTAACAAGCTTGAAACCAGCTTCTTTCTCATCTATTTTTTCAATAAAGAATTTTCTATGCTCGCTAAGATTTATTCTGTAGTTTTCTTTTTCAAGACTCAAAACATCAAATAATCCAAGAGAATAATTCACATTTTTTACAACCTTTCCATTAATCTTTACCTTTCCCTCGTTCAGTATTCTTTTTGCTTCTCTTTTTGTTGCAACAACCTTCAAAAACTCTCTTAAAACCATTATTAATGGCAGGCTTTGTTTTTGGTTATGGCTTGGCATTGCTAAGAATTTGCTTCCCTTCCTCGGTATCGGCCAGTTCTTACTTGCTTTTTGTCTTTTAAGGTGCATTTTCCCCCCCCATAGTCTTATTTTCTTCTTGTGTTTTTTTGTCTTTTGTTTCTTTTAATTTTTCCATATTTAGCCTTTTCAGTCTTTTTTTGTCATCGTGCATTTCTGTTATCAGCACTTTTGAAGGATTAAACCAGACATTAACCTTGCTTCCGTCTTTCTTTGCCCTATTTATTCCCTCTACATTAACCCTTGTTCTTTTCAATTCAACTTTTGCTACTTTTCCTTTCTTGCCTTTGAATTTTCCCCTCATCACTGTAACAACATCATTTTTTCTCAAGCTTAAGCTTCTTATCTTGTATTTTTTTCTTAGTTCTTTTGATAAAGGAGAGTTCATAAGCCTGCTTCTCAGATGCAGTGGCATATTCAAAATATATTTTCTCTGCTTTCTCTTCTGTGAGCTTGACTTCCATTTCACAGAAAAATCTTTCTTCATTTCATTTCCTCCTTGATTTTTCTGTGTTCGAAAAGCTTTGCTTTTCGTTGGTTTGAAAATTTCTTTTTCATTGTTTTCTCCCCATCAACATTACTGGTTGGTGTATTGTGCTGTTAAGCACGATGTTTTGATTAAAGATCTCAAAATTCTTTTGAATTTTGATGACTATCAGAAATCTTCTGATTTCTGAAGTTTTTCTAAAATCTTTCATCTTAATATACAAACTTGGCAAGCTTGCCAACCTCCCCCCATCTTGTGAATGCTTCTCTTGCAATTGTTCCCTTAACCTGCGTTCCTTTTGGATTTCCTTTTTCATCTTTTAACAGTACAACTGCATTGTCCTCAAATGCAACCCTCTCTCCTGAATTTCTTCTGAATGGCTTTCTCTGCCTTACAACCACAGCGTCAAATACCTGCCCTTTCATTTCAGGATTTCCTTTTCTTACGCTGACTTTGACATGGTCTGCAACAGCAGCCCCCTGTTGTCTTCCTCTTGTTGATTTTCCCCTCTTGACAGATACTATTCTAACAATCCTCGCCCCGCTGTTATCAGTTGCATTCACAAGGCTTCCAATCAAAAGCCCCTTCGTCATCCTTGAACTTAGTGCTTTCATTTTCCAGTTTCCTCCTTGCCCCTGATTTTCTCTGTAACAACAAAATGCAGAATCTTGCTCAATGGCCTGCATTCCACAATCTTGACGTAATCTCCTAATTGTATCTTGTCTTTCATACAAGCAGGCAGTTTTGCGTGTATCTTTGTCTTCTTCTTCATGTATCTTTCAAATTTCTTTATATAAAGTGTTCTTTCAAATTCTATTTTTATCCTTGTTGGGAGCTTTTTGACAACATACCCGTAAAAAGTTCTTCCTCTCAAGCTCAAGCTTCCGTGAAAAGGGCATTTCTCGTCGTTGCATACTTCCAGCTCTTGCTTTGTTTTGCCAGAAATCTTGCGTGATTTCTGGACACTGTCAAAATCTAAAGATTTTAAAGTCTTCTTTTCTTCTGTTTTTGCTTCTGCTTTCTTCATTTTTCCTTCTTGTTTTTTCATTTTCTTTTCTGCCTCGCAGTTTTATGCCTCTTCTATCAGCTCTTCCTTGAAACCAAGCCTTATCAAAACCGGCTTGATTTTTCTCAGGTGGTCTCCCTGCAGTTCTATCTTGCTGTTCTTCACTGTTCCGCCGCAAGCGAGCTCCACTTTCAGCTCCCTTGCAATGTTCTTTATGTCTGCGTCACTTTCCAAGCCTTCCACAATTGTGTTCAGCTTGCCGAATTTCTTCTTCTCTGTCTTCACTCGTATTCTCTGCTCGGTCCTTGCTATCTCTTGGCATATGCATGCCTGCTTTGGCAGTCCGCATTTTGGACATATCTCCATGTTATTTTGAGTATAATTGTAATATTTTAGCTATTGTCCTTTTAATCTGTTTCTTTGGCTTCTTTCCAGCTTTAATAAGCTCTATTTTAAGTTCTTTAACCTTTTCATTCATCTCTTCCTTGCTTAATTTTTTGACATCTTTGCTTTTCATTTTTCAGTTTTCTCCTTTCTCTTCCTTGTTGTTTTTGTCTTTGGTTTTTTCTCATTTTTCCTTTCTTCTTCAATCCTAATATCCTCATCAGCTTTATTTTTTACAATCTCTGAAATAATCACACTATCCACCACTATCCTATCATGTATTTTAGCATCTTTTGGCAAGATGCTGACTTTAATCCCTGTAACTCCTAAATTTGTTGTTGCAACTGTATGAGCTCTGTTTACTATTTTTGCAGTGTCCCCTGTTTTCTTCAAATAACCAAAAGCAAATCTCCAGGTTTTTGCCCTCTCGCTTGGAAGCTTTCCACCCAATTTAATCTCTGCTCCTAATGCCCCTGCCCTTTTTATCTTTTCTAAAGCCTTATATGCAACATTTTTAAATTTTAAGTTTCCAAACCTTTCTATAGTCATTGCAATCTCATCAGCTACTATCTGCGCATCAAACTCAGGGCGGGTTATTTCCTGGATGAATATGTACGGATTTTCCAGCTTGAACCTTCTCTTTAATATCGCTGTCAATTCCGTAATTCTTTCTCCTTTCTTGCCAATTACAATTCCCGGCCTGCTTGTTGCAACTACAATTCTCTCTCCAACAGGGGTATAATCTATTTTTACGTTGCTGATGCTGCCTTTTCCAAGAGAATTTTTTACAAATTCTCTTACAGCAAATTCATTTTTCTTCAAACTAATAAATTTTTTCTCTTCCATATTATAATCCTGCTCCATCCAGTTTCATAACATATTGCAGTGCATTATGCTCGAACCAGAGTGTACTATCTACTCCTCTAGTAGGTTTTTGCACTATTTTTTTATCTCTAACTTCAACTTCCCAGTATGCAACATAATATTCTATAATAGCCTTATCATCTCCTCTTCCAAGCAAGGTAAGTGTCTCATATTCATTCTCTAATACCAATACGTTCCCCTCTATTCCATTTAATACTGCTCCTACTACATCCCCCTCCGCTAATAATTCTAAGTCCTTTATACTTTCTAATTTTTGTATTTCTGGTTTTGTTCTTGTTTCAGTCGTCATTTCAATTTCAAAGTTATGCTTGTATGCTTGAACTTCCTCCAGTTTCTTCTGTGAATTTTTCCAGCGCGGTTTGGGCATGCAAAAACTATCTTGCCGTTTTCTATGCCATTTACAATCCCATTAGCTTTTAAGGTTTTAATAAGCTTGATAAAGTAAGCGCTTGCCTTGACAGGGTATCTCCCAGCCATCATTTTTCCTTTTCTATGTGGCATTTCAACACTTGCCTTAAACGGAATTGCTTTTTTCATTTTAACAACAGCTTCCAAATCTTTAACTGCTTCATCGCAAGTCTTTCCTTTAATAAATTTGCAGATTGCCATTGCTTGCTTTGTTGATATTTTTTCCTTTCCACAAGCAACAGCCTCGTCTTTCTTAACAACAGGCTTCTTTTCTTTCTTTTTTGCCTCAGGTTTAGCTTCTTCTTTCCTCTTCTCCACTTTCACAGTTTCCTCTGCCTTATTCTCTCCTTGTTTCTTTTCTTCTTCTTTCAAATCATGTTTTTGTTTTTCTTCCATCTTGCCCCTTACTTAACTGATGCTGCTGCACTTGATTTAGTTGCTCCAATACCTGGCGAGCCATGCTCCACTTTCTTTCTTGTAGGCGCGAATTCTCCTAATCTGTGCCCCAACATTTCAGGTATTATCTTAATTGACATAAACTCCTTGCCATTATGAACCGCAATACTCATTCCAACCATTCTTGGAACCACAATCAAATGTCTCAAATGAGTTCTAATCATTTTTCCTTTTTCCACTTTGTCTTTGTTTCTTGATATAAAATTTTCAATTACTTCAAATCTTCTTAATACACTTCTCTTCTCTCTGCTTCCAAGTAATTTTGCAAATTCCCTTGTCTCAAGCTTTTGCAGTTCTTCCAGGCTTTTCCCCCTAAATGTAAATTCTTTTGCCATTTTTACCTTCTCCCAGTCCTCCTTGGCCTTAATAATCCAACTCTTGCTCCTGGAGGCGCATTTCTCTTTGCAATCTTGCTCTTTATTCTCTTTCCTCTGCCAGAACCAAACGGATGGTCAACAGCATTCATCTTTACAGCAGATGTTCTTGGCCATAGCTTGTTTCTTGCCTTCATCATGTGCCACATTGTTCCGGCTTTTGTTATTGGCTTATCTGTTCTGCCTGAAGCTGCAATCTCCCCGATTGTAGCCCTTGAATTATTGTTGAATATGCTTTCTTTTTTTGACAAATTGAAAACAGCTGTCTTGCCTTGAAGTTTTTTTGTGACAACAGCAGAACTTCCTGATGCCCTTATAATTTTCCCGCCATCTCCTCTCGCAATTTCTATGTTGAATATCCTTGTTCCTATAGGAACTTTCCCAATCTCAACTATATTTCCGCTTTTAAGCTCATCACTATTTATTTCAATTTCCTGTCCTTCTGTAATCCCCTTAGCAGCAACATTAAAGAAAATCTCTCTTCCAGCTTTTATTTTTACTAACGGGGCAGAATGTCCTGGAGAATTCAAAATTTTCAAGATTGTACATTTAATTTTTTCATTTATAGCAGGATATCCAATTCTGTATCTGTAAGCCCTTTTTCTGACTCTGTAAGTTAAGCTTCCATGCCCTCTTGCCTGTTGAATTATACGCTTGCCCATGTTTTTTACATTACTCCCAGCTTTGTTGCTATGTCAATAGCAGGATTCTTTTTATCCAATTTAATATAAGCAATCTTCTCATTCTCTTTTATCAATGTTCTTATTTTTCTTACCTTAACCCTGAACAATTTTTCAATTTCTCTTGCAATCTCCTTCTTGTTTGCCCTTAAATCTACAACAAAAACTATAGTATTCTCTAATTCTACAAGCTTTACTGTTTTCTCTGTTGCAACTGGTTTTAGTATTATCATTTTTTGCTTACTCCCTCAATTCTATTTTTTAATTCTTCTATCGCTTTTTCAGTATAAACCACACCTCTTCTATAAAGATTTAATGGGCTTACTTGTTTAGCATTCAAAACATCAAACATTTTTACTTTTGTTTTTTCTCCAGACGCTTTTACAATTACTGGTTTTTTCTTTCCAAGCTTTTCAAAAATCTGCTTTAGTTCTTTTGTTTTTGACTGTAATAACTTATCTTCAAAAATTAAAATCTCTTTTCCAATTGTTGACAATAAAGCAGATATTAAAGCAAGTTTCATTTCTTTTTTGTTTATTTTCTTTCTATTTGAAAACTGTTCAATTGTGGGGTGATGGGCCCTTCTACCACCTCTCGCACTTGATATTGTTGCAGCCTCCCAATTGAATCTTGTTCCGTCTCTTGAGAATATTTTTCTTGGTACTCTTGAAATTCCATGCCCGTATGCTGTTTTCCAAACTTTTCTTTTGTGAATAACAATACCAGCAGCACTATGCTGGTTTCCAGCCTGGTAAAAAGGAGCGTGCGGCTGGAAATATCTTGTTGAGTTTATTACTTTTACAAGTATATCCTCTCTTATTTTATCATTAAAAAATTTAGGCAATTCAATTTCTCTTAGCTTCTCGCCTTTAACTGATAAGATTTTTGCTTTCATTCTAACCTCACAAACTCAAAGTTTTTCTTTTCTTTATTTTTAGTTTTTCTTAATGCAGCTGTAACAAGCAAAACCCTCTTGGGTGTTCCTTGAACAGAGCCCTTTAGCATCAATAATTCATTTTTTGGAATTCCATAATTTTTAAATTCCTTATTTTCAGCTTTTGCAATATCAATTATCTTGCTGTTTAGCTGAAGTCTTGTAAACATTCCCAACTGCCCAGCCATCGGAACCCTGAAAGTAACCCTTGCCGGATGCCATGGCCCTAAGCTTCCAGGTCTTCTCTGTCCTTTTTCAGATTTATGCTGCTTTAATGTGATTCCAAATCTTTTTACAGGACCTTGCAATCCTTTGCCCTTTGTCAATCCTCTCACATCTACTAATTGCTTTTTGTCAAAAACATCATTTATTGTTATTTCCTTGCCAATAAACTTCTTGACAAGCTCTAATTTTTCTTCTTTTGTTCCGCTTAAACCAATCTCAGCAACATCAGGCGTTTTCTTTATGCTTGTTTTTCTTGCTTGGGAATAAACAACTAATCGCATATCATCATAATCTTTTTTGAAGTCCTCTAATTTTTTATATTGTTTAGGCAGTTTTAGCACCCGCTTCAGCTCTTTATCAGCTTGCATCAAAACCTCGCCTATAACCTTATTATACTTATAAAATCTCATAGAAAAAATCTTCATAGTTGGGCATTCAAGAACAGAAACAGGGATAACAATATTTTTCCCCTTTGTCATTGAATGTTCTGTCTGGTCTTTAACCATAGCAGAAGCCATCCCAACTTTATAGCAAATAAAACCCAAGAAACCTTTTTTGTTGCTTAAAACACCCCAGTTTGCACTAGGTATAAATTTCGTTATTCTCTTTCTCGGCCAGTACTGGAGACTGCCACATCTCGGTTTGTTATGTTTAGGCATATTTCAATTTTTGTTTGAATTTTCAATTTATTCCGTGCCTCCATCAATTAACCTTCACCAACTAGATTCTACAAAAATATAGCATAATTTAGCTTTATAAAGCTTTTTATACCTCAAAATTTATCTCCTTTACAGCTTTCCTGCCGTCTATATCCAACTCTCTTATTATCCTGCCTTTTCTAACCGAATTAAGGCGCATTTTTTCAGGGTCTTTTTCCCCAGCAGGGAGAATTATTTGCTCAATCTTAAGGGTGTGTTTTATTTTCAAATGTTTGAAGCTATCAACATCAAACACAAATTCCTTGACAAGACTCACGTCATTTGTCTTTACAACACAGAAATCAGCTTTTGCTTCTTTGTCAGATGTTGAGGGTTTTGCTGATTTTGGAGATTTTGGCTTTATTTTTAAGCTTGTCCCGCCAGCAGAGAATGACAGGAGAATAAACGCAGCAGGAAACTTCTCGCAGATTTCTAAAATCTGTTCCTTGCTCATCTCACAGTCAATAGCCATGTTCTTAACACCCATAAACTGCTTCATGTCCTTGACTTCGATTCCAAGTTCATCTCTTAAATCCGAAGTGCATATAATCGCGCCGGTTACATGAGTCTCTCCCTGAATTTTTCCTGCAATTGTTTCAACCAAATCATTTGCAAATTCAAAGCTGGTTTTTATTACACAATTATCCTTGCTTTTTTTAATTTCAACTATGGCCCTGTCTCTAAAATCTCCCTTAGAAAATTTCCTGAATTGCACATGAACTTTCTCATCACTCTTTCCATCAAAAATCTTTTTTATAAAATTCATAATATAATTTTGTAATCTTGATTTATAAATCTTATCATCAACATCACTGGTTAATGTAATGTGCTAAAAGCACATTGTTTGGTAGAAGATTTGGAAAATCTTCTCTATAAATCTTGCCATACCCCGCTATCTTTTTAAAGAGCTATAACGTAAATAAATTATGAAAAAAAGAGCGTTATTTATCATCTTACTTACAGTAGCTATGCTAGCCAGTTTTATTTCTGCTGCGGAAATAACACTTTATAAAACTAGTTTCCAGCCAAGCGAAACTCTTCAGGCAGAAATTTCTGGAAATTTCTCTCAATTTTCAACAAAAAACATATTTTTCTACAAAGTCGGGGAGAAAGAAAACGAGAAAATAACTCTTCCATCTACAATTATCAGCAGAGATAAATACTATCTTTTCGCAATCCTGCCAGAATCTCCTGGAAATTATAAATTGAGACTGGAAAATGCAATGTATTATGATTCTTCATCAAAACTATCTTCCTCACTAATAGAAGTCGCGTTTGTCATAGAAGAAAATCCAAGCCAGTATTACAAAGAACTTGCAAATAAAGTTAAAACCTGGCCAGAGAACATAGAAGATAACTCCCTTGCCCTCCTTGCTCTTTCATACAGTCCAACATTAAAACAGCAAGGAACATCCGCCTTACTATTAAAATCAGACAGCAAAAAATGCTTTCCAAAAGCAGACTGCAACGTCTACGATACCTCATCAGCCCTGTTCTCATTAGCGAGAATAAATGCAAGCGAGAAAGAAAAAATAAAAGACTGGCTTCTTTCAGCAGAGAATAATTTAGATTTGGGAAGCTGGAATCTTGTTGTCTCTTCAAACGAAGAAAGAGTCTGTCAGGCAGAAATCGGAAATATAACAATGAATTTAAGCTTGACAAAAGGAGAAAAAACATTCGCAATAGACTTGATAAATAAACCAGAGCAATTAACAATCACACTTCCTTGCGGGTATGTTGCAGAAGCTAAATTGATAAACACCCACAAAGATAACACAAATGAATTTTTATTAACAAAACAACTTGGAATATTAAGTATCACTTTAAACAATAAAAAATGCTTCGGCACAAATTACAGAACAGAATGCAAGCAAGAAGAAACAACTATGGCACTTCTAGCACTAAATGCAGTAGGTGTTCAAAAAGATGCAAATTTCTTAAAAAATTCCACATTAACATTAAAGCAAAAAGCAATTCTTTATTATCTTTCAGGAGATAAAGCCCTTGAAGCTGAGATTCAATCAGCATCAGATGCAGAATCAGCAGCATACTCTTATATGGCTTTAAAAAAATACAATATAAATAACAGCCTTACCGAATATCTAAAATCAAATCTAAGAACAAGCATAAAAACAGATTCTTTAATTCTTTATAATGCCTATCCGACAAGCGAGATAAAAGAAATTCTTCAGTTCTCACCTGGCTTTGTCTTAACAACCGGAAGTTTTTCTATAAATTTGCAAAATAAAGGGCTTCTTCCAATAAATTTAGAGTTAGTCTTAGATAAAAACAGACAAAATCTCAAATTAGAAGCAGATGAGACAAAACAACTTTCTTTTACAACAAACAAAGATGTAGATTTAACAATAATCTCTGATAGCGGAAACGAGTATAAGATTCCTGTATTTTATTATTTATTAAACCAGCAAATTCCACAGCTTCAAGGAAACTTGCAATTTAATCAATCTATTGTTAATTTGACAATTCTTAAAGGTGAAGAGGCAAGCATAAAGATAAAACTGGTAAATTCAGGCAGCCCGATAAACAATATAACCTTCTCTTACCCGGCTAAATTCTATACCATCATGACAATTGTTCCGGAAACAATTGATTCTTTAAATAGCTTTGATTCAGAAGAAATAACTCTAAGCTTCAAGCCAGATAGTGCTGCTTCAGGAGAACTAAAAGCAGAAGCAGAAAACCTTACAGCAAGCATAAATCTTAATATAATGGTAAAAGATAAAACAACCGGTAAGTTAGAAGATACCGCTAAAACCAAAAAAAGTTCTGGGATAAACAAAACTGTTTTTGCCCTTGCCTTAATTGTCATAGCAGTCCTTGTTGTTTTCTATTTTTTCAGAAAATTCAAGAAAGTCAAGCCAGCCACAATGCAGGATGTTTTCAAGAAAGCAGAGACTTCAAAATCGTAAGATTTTGACAGCTTCAAGAACTTTGGTTCTTGATAGTGCTCAAGACTTCAAAGTTCTATGAACTTTGACAGCCTTCAGAAACAGAAGTTTCCGAGGTTTTACAATCTTGACATGCTCAGAAATCCGAGCTTCAGTAAGGATTTCTGACATGAAGGAATAATTATTTTTTCTTCTTCTTTGCCTTTTTCTTTTTTACCTTAACCTTGGATTTCTTTTCAGTTTCTGCACTACGCTGAACTGAACATGTTTTTTTCCTTCGTTCTTCTTCCTCTTTTTCTCTTATATGCTGGGTTATTGGTTTTTGCCCTAACCTTCTTACCTGCTCTTCTAAAATATTTCTCTCTGATATCACTCTTTTTGCAATCTCATCATACTGATGCAATCTCATTGTAATCTCATTAAATACCATATTAATATTACTAGAAGACATAGAAAGCTTTTCTGGATACATAATTTCTACATGAGACGGCATGTATGTAAATAAAATTTTTAAGAAACTATGAACACTACTCTCAATTTCTATTTCAGCAAATGTGGAAAATAATTCAGAATTTTCTATTTTCTTAGCCTTATGAACCTCTCTTTTTGCAATTTTGGCATCTTCCCCAATCTTATCTATAATTTTGTTTAGAGTTTTTACTATATAACCAGCAGGCTTGCCCATAATTTCCAAAACAATTATCCCCTTTATCTCATCTTCCATTTTAACATAACAAATGCTGCAATAATTCCCAGCAGACCTAATAGCACAATTGATAACTTTTTAATCTTTTCTGTTTTTGACTCATAAATCACGCCGTCAATATTTTTGTTGCCAATATAAATTACTTCTTCTGTTTCATTCACCTCTTCATTGATTTGCTCTTTATCTTCTGATTCTATTACGGAAGAATAAACATAAATATTCTCGCTGGAATGGCTTGAAGTTTCTTTTTCTTTTACTATTTCTTCGCTTTCATTCTGGCCTGCTTCTTCTTGTTCTTCTTCATCTTCTGATGTCTGTTCTTCCTCACAATTATTTTCCTTGCTAGGAGTTAGTGCCTCTAAAACCCAGCCACTATCACAAAACTGCCAGCTTTTGTTTATCTCAGCTTTGTCATATTTATGCCAGCTTTCAAACCCATTTTTATAAAAACTAATGTCATCTCCGCCATCATTCAACCCATTTCCAATTCTCTGGTCATCTGTGTAAAAATATACAACTTCTTCTTGAGTTATTTCTCTTATGTTTGTGCTTCTTCCAAGAATTAAAAAGTATTTTGCGCTTGTATTCAGATAGCAGTTTGGAATATCTGTGCAGATAATCTCATCTGGAGCATTTGTGCTGCTATCCTTAATAAACCATTCATCTAAATTTATCTCGCCATCATCATTGTAAATTTCAACATACTCTTTTCCAAGCGCATTAATCTCATTTATCCTTAATGCCTGAACAGAAATACAGCTAGTAAAAACTAATATTAAAAATAATAAAACTAAAGCAATTACTCCCACACGCCCGGAATTTTTTCTCCACATTGACATTTTCCGAATTTAAGATTGTTTTCTATAACCCTGAACCCGCTCCTTTTAATCACAATTTTATTGCATTTAGGGCAGTAGGTATTCTCCCCTTCGTTGTCAGCTAGATTGCCTGTATAAACATATCTTAACCCGGCATCCATAGCTATTTTTCTTGCTCTTTTTAATGTATTTAATGAGGTGCTTGGAGAATTTAAAAGTTTGTATGTTGGAGAGAAAGCTGTAAAATGCAGCGGAACATCTTCCCCAAGATTATCTCTTACCCATCTTATCAACTTGCTTATATCACTTATAGAATCATTAAGTCCAGGAATTATTAAATTTGTCAGCTCAATCCAGATTCGTCTTTCATGCATAATCTTTATCGCCTCTAAAACAGGATCAACTCTCCCCCCGCAAACCTCTCTGTAAAACTTGTCATTTATTGATTTCAAATCTATGTTGCTTGCATCTATTAACAAAGACAAGCTTTCTAATGGCTTGGGATTAATAAACCCGTTTGTAACAGTTATATTTTTCATTCCTTTTGACAGCTTAGCTATATCCGAGACATACTCGTAAAATATCGTAGGTTCCGTGAACGTGTATGCTATAATTTCTGCTTTTCCTTTTGCATCTTCAATAATTTTTTCAGGCGATATATTTGTGCTTATAACACTATCGACACCAACCTGGCTTATGTCTGCATTCTGGCAGTTTAAGCAAGATAAATTGCAGCCAGGTGTTGCTAAACTATACGCCAGCTTTCCCGGAAGAAAATGAAAAAGAGGCTTCTTTTCTATTGGGTCAAGAGAAATAGAACACGGCTTGCCATAAGATAAAGCAATTAACTTTCCATTTTTATTCTGTCTTACTCTGCATTTTCCAATCCCATCATTTCTCAAAACACAGAAATGCGGGCATAACTCGCATTTGACAGCATCTCCTTTCAGTTTCGAATAAAACTTCGCCTCTTTCACCATGTTTACATATTGTCAAGAGGGCTTTTTATATTTTAGTTTGGCTTGTTGCCCAAAAAATACCTGAACTTCTGAAACCAAAAGGTATTTAAATAAGGTTAAATAAGGTTAAATATGGCACTAAAAACATTTAACCTAGAAGAAGAAACTTACAAGAAGTTCTCTGACTTTTGCAAACAAAACGGAATAAGCATGAGCAAACAGATAGATATTTTTATAAAAGCTCAGCTTGAAGAAAAACCAAAAGTCAGGGCAGAGTATCTGTATAGATTAGAAGCTATACGAAAAGGAAAATTTATTAAGGTTGGAGGCATAGAAGATTTTAAGAAGAGGTATGCCTGATGACTTATACGCTTGATGTTTCTGAAAAATTAGATAGAGTATTCGCTAAACTTGCTAAAAAGGATAAGTTGCAGTTTGAAATTCTTACTAGAAAAATCAATGAAATTCTAGCAAATCCTCAAATTGGCGAGCCACTAACTGGAAACATGGCGGGACAGAGAAGTGTTCATGTAAGAAATTTTGTTCTTGTTTATGAGATTATAGAGCATGAAAAAGTTGTAAAACTTCTTGATTACGACCATCACGATGTAGTTTATTACTAATTTTTATAGTTATACATTGTCAAGCGGGCTTTTTATATTTTTTATTGAAGCCTGTGATATTTGAGTATAAATCTGAGTTGTTTTTATGTCAGAATGTCCGAGTAATTTTTGAATTATCCTTAAATCAACCCCCGACTCAAGTAGATGTGTTGCAAAACTATGTCTTAACAAATGAGGATAAACTCTTTTTTTTATTCCTGCTTTTTTAGCAGCATTTTCAACAATAGCCTGTATCGTTGCTGTTGTTAGTTTTCCGCCACGATTAGAAGGAAATAAAAAATTATCATTAACAAGATTGCAATAGCTTTTTAATTCCTCTTTTATGCTTTCAGGAATTTTAACAAATCTGTCTTTTTTTCCTTTTCCGAGCCTGACATGAATTAATCCCCCATCAAAGTTTACATCATCTTTGTTTAGATTAACAACTTCAGAAACTCTCAAACCGCATCCATAGAGAATTTTCAAAATTAATTTGTGTTTTATATTTGGACTAGAATCAATTAGCCCCCTAATTTCTTCTTTTGTTAGGATTTCTGGCATTTTCTTATTTCTTTTTGGTCTTGGAATAAAAATATCTTCTCTTAAAACATTTTTAAAAAAGAACTGAATTGCAAAAATATCGTGGGAAATAGAAGAAGGCTCTCTGTTCTTTATTCTTATCTGAACGTATTTTTTAACAAGTTCTTCATTTAGCTTTTGCTCTTTTGCATAATCAAGAAAATTTTTCACAGAATTCATGTAGCTCTTTATCGTCTTATCAGAAAAATTCCTTATATCAAGTTCTCTTTCTAGTTTTTTCAAAAACTCCTCTTTTAGCATTTAATAATCATAACCCAGACATTTAAATACTTTTGTTTTCACCCCATTTAAGTATGTTATCATAAATAACCTTATGATACCGTTATGTTATCTGTAATTCCAGAGGTCGCCATTCGGTGCATTCCGCTTCGCTTCATTTCCGAAAATTTTTCTTTTTGTTGCCTTCGTTAAATCGGAA